>Ga0302268_1001630_pt1 | contig 11778 bp, 7 predicted proteins | sample III_Bog_E2_1_FD_194554 | JGI IMG/M metagenome (GOLD analysis project Ga0302268, IMG submission 194554) | Peat permafrost microbial communities from Stordalen Mire near Abisko, Sweden - III_Bog_E2_1 | ecosystem: Environmental > Terrestrial > Soil > Wetlands > Peat | place: Sweden: Abisko...
TTTGCTTTATAACTGATTTCTTCAAATATTTGCTGTCTTTATTGTAGTCTATTGATATGGGTAGTGTAATGGAATTTGATATGTAGTTGTCAGTCGTAACAAAGTTAGTATTCAAATTACTGATATTTCTGCGATGGTGTCTGCATTAAAAGCAAAATACCTCGAACCTGAAAAGGACCGATGGTGAGGAAAAGGATTAGGTTTTTCTTTCTAATGAAGAGAGGGCTTATTTCCATGATGTCTTTCTGTCATTGCTTGAAAATGTTCTGTTATTAATTTGTTATAAAGTTAAATAAAGGAAATCCAATCCATGTAATTTCATTCACAAAATTAGTATTATCAAACATTAGGTTACATCAATCATTCATTCTCTTCGCAGTTGAGTTTGCTCGTCGCTGGAGTCGGCTAAATTGACTTCATTAAAAAGATAGATTTGGGTAAAGCTACTTCCATTAACGGTGATCGGTTGGTAATTGTAAATGCTAAGCTTGATAAAAAGCTAATTGCTGTCAAAACGATTTTTGCTTTGTCTAGCTTCAGCTACAAATTTGTTTGACAATATCTGCACTATTTCTGCCCCACTATCTGATCTATCAGCCTTTACATTCCATTCGTAGAGGTTCTTCTATGGATGAAACTGCACCCCGTAAAAAGGGTAGTCATGAGCCTAAAAAAAGGATAAAAACTCTTCACTGTAAAGAGTAGTGGTTGTGGCAGACACTCTCCAGAACTCTCTGAGATCAGTATTACTTCGATAGTAGCTGCTTGTCACTGCAAAGTGATGGTTAAAATATAAAATCCCTTCTCCATTTTAAAGTCGATATTTCAAATCAGTGGGTAAATTTTTAAGAAAATTACTTTAAGGATTAACTTTAATGGTATTTTTGATAGCTACCTCTCCACTCACGGGCGCAATGGCCTTTAAATCATATCCTGAAGTTAGATAGGCTAAGAGCTGCATACCAAGGCAAGTTCCCCAAATAGGAAACACGTTCCCTTTCTTATTCTCAGACATGCCATATTTTAGAATATAATCAGCATTTTGAGTCCATTTGTTCTTAATATTAATATCGACATCCCCACCTAAATATTTATATTTTCTACCTGGAAAGAGCACCCCATTCAATTTCGGCAGCAAGTCATCGAAATAAGCTTGGCTACTGTAAGCAAAGATGGGCACTACTTGTGCGCCTGACATCTGGATGTACTTGACATAGGACGCCGGAATATAGGTATGATTCGAAACTTTTAAATTCTTCACCAAAGGAATATCTCCAACAGGTTCGTCGCTTTGATCAGATTGAGTGTAAATTCCTATAACTGGAAACTGGCTTGGCAAACTTGATGTTACTGCTAGCCAAACAAGGCAAAGTTGGAGTATAATCATGGTAGATTTAATAATAATTCTAATCCATCGTTTATTCTGTCAAAAAAATAAAATTCTAAAACTGCTTGCAAGAACCTCTTTCTGATTAGGATCCAAATCCATCAATACAAATACTCTTTAAAGATAAGTAAAATCATTTTAGTCCAGAGAATCGATGATGACAGCTTGTTCCTTTTTTTGAAGTTCTCTCCACGCGGTTTATGATAATCATGAAATCTCCTGTTGCCGAACAATTTTTATCGTATATGTGCTAAATGTGTACAGAATTCCTTCTCTTTGCAGTTTATAAGTAATTTTTGGAGTTGCTTTTTTATATTTCGAAGGAAATCGGTTTTCGCTGGCCGCTACGTTAGTATTAAAGTGGGTTTTAATTTTCCTAATTTCCAGTTTTCTATTCGGATTCGCACTCGTAAAATTCATCTTTGGAGGAGTCCTTCCGTTGAATGTAGCAGAAGATCGCCTCTACTTAACGATAAAACTACTTTAGAAACTGTGATTCATTGTATTGTATTTTTAATAGCTGTAGAAGAATATATGCAATATTACAGCACAATTATTACCTTTTACAGACTAGAAGTTCGGCTACCTAACTTATCTCATAAATTGGCCTATCAGATAATGCTGAAAAAATGGACACCTTCGCAGCCTTTTTATTGATAGTCTTTCATCGGGCTTACTCTTTATATATATATCTCGTAATGAACTAATTAGCTTAGAAACAACGAATAAGGAGATGTAAAATATTTACCGATAGCCCTCAATCTACCAAACTCCAAATTTAGGACGCCAATTTGCATAATAGACTCAATTACTCTTTATCCTATCCTTTGAATGATCAAACGGTCTACTAGGGTTCAAAATAAAATACGAGAATGACTATGAACCCCAATAAAAGTAGACTCTCCGAAAGTAGACATAAAATATTTTCACTGAGAAGGTCGGCTAATAATTAAAGCGAAAGATCATTCTCTATTGAGAGAAATTCAAAAGCATAAAGCTCATACTCTCAAAAAGATAAGCATAGACATAAAATATTTGAGGATTGGACTAAGTAAGGAAATCAGCCCTGTATCATAAATTCAAAAAATAAAAATTAGGCAAGCCCATATGCTAATCATAACAAAAATGCAGATATTTATACCATAGATGAAATAGATGAACTCAGGGATGATTTTTTGGCAGTTGGACTTAAATATGGCAAAAAGGAAGAGAAAAGAATTGTAGCAGGTCAAGGGCACCATCGAATTGACGCAAATAAAAGCATATAAATAATGAATCCTTATCAATTTGAACAGTTGCTTAAAGAGACTAGAAAAACTCGCCTCCATAGGCGAAGACTTATGGCTTAAAACTTACCCAATAAAACTCATAAAGTATAAACTCAAATTCCTATTTCTCCTTTTCTTATCTACAACGCTCATTAATCGTCAAACAATATTGGAAAGCAAATTTATAGAATATGATATTTGTACATTTTACATTGATATTAATAACCATAGATACCAATGGCGAGTATAAACGAAGAAACCAGCAAAAATATGATGGGCTATCAAACTGAGTCCAATCCATTTGCTCCTAAAAAGGATTCTCATGAAAAATTACTTCAGAAAGAAAGTCCCCCTCGATATTCATTCGAGTATGAACTCAAGTAAAATGGCAGAAAATCTTCACCAAGTCCGAATAAAATCAGTTAATTTGGAGCTCACAATCCTTAACAGCCCAACTACTTTTATCCTAAATTTTTATCCTGCCTTGGTGACTTCTGTATTCCCTGCAAAATATTCCTTCCTTGCTGCTTCTGCAGTTGCTGTTGCTGCTCCACAAACCCTCTCTTTAAGCAGGAGACACAGAGTCTCGGTCTTCTTCAATAATGGGGTCATTTTGAAAAGATTTTGTAGCCCGGATTGCATGTGATAAATCCTATTTCTCAGTCTATAATCGAAATCAATCAACAGACTAAAATCCTTTAGTATAATCAAATCGGCATTAGCAGAGACAATGTTCAATTTAAACTTACTATTGTTTTATTTTATAGAATCTCAGACAGTCTGCGATTAGCCTATCGTTTGGGGAGCTACGATACTGCCGAATGCATTACATAAATAGCCACAGGAACGCTCAGAAGTGTCCTTGGTGAAAACGTGTTACAAACAATAATATAAAATCGGTAGCTAGTTACCCATAAATTCACATCGGATATCAATCGAATTCTCGATTATTGGGGCATCCATATTGAGATATGTTCAATAAAGTGTATCTCTCGTCTTACTTAGAGTTATTTTTGGACTAGGATGTTCAAAGAGCCCTTTAGAGTTTGACTTAAACTAGAAGATTAAGTGAAGCCCTGCTAATAAACTTTAGAGCTGAAGTTTAGTGTGGAAAATTGGTCAAATAAATTTCAGAAATTATCAACAACGAGGCATCATTTCAAATGAGATATTTGAATACAGTATCATAGATTATAGCCAATGGCAACGAAAACATAGTCTTTATTAAGACTTCTCTCAAGGATTAAACAGCCAAGCAAAGTAGTAAAGAAAATTAAAGAATATGATCACAATGATAATGGGGTTTCTTTTTGAATATTATGATATTTGAGTCTTTAATAAGCAAATTACTTTCATTATAATGAATGGGGAATAATCGTGTCCAGAAAAGGAAATCATCATTTCTCATAAAATTCATGGTGTTGGCTCTATAAATAAATGCAGTTTATATATGGTTGTACTAAAAAATTCAATCAATAGTTTGTCACCTTTCTTAACGTATATAAAACTTTCAGTCGCTTCATTATCTGATGCTACTCTTTCATTTTTCTGGCAGAATATTATGGGAGCTTACTCGAATTAAATATCATTGTTTGTCTGGAAGGATGAGATTGGAGCATATTTTAATCTTTACATTTTGGCTAAATTGTTTTATAGGCCTTAGATTCATTCCTAGCCTACTTAGCAACAGATGAATTTGATGTGAAAAGAGAGGAATTTTCTGAAATTGGCATCTTTAGCCTACTTAAGCTGATTTTAGGGCTTTTTAAACATCTTGGGTTCATTTTGCAGTAAAAAGATATTCTTGGCCCTTTATATTTTTTCGCGTCATTTTTACATTAACTATTTAGGGATAACTTGTTTTGTTAGTTTTGTTCAAGATTTACGTGATTTATTTTGACATATGATCGAGGAAACAATATTTTTTATCTTTTTGATTTTCGTTAAGTCTGGCTTCTCTTATGATCAATCAAAAAAAATTGTTTTTTTATGGGTGTTAGCTTGGTGTCAGATATGTAGCTATTGTCGAAAGTAATGAAAGACTCCTCCCATGGAGAGAAAGTATCATCATCATTAATTTTTATTTTACTCATCAATAATTATAGAAAACAATAATTGTATGATTTCTTGATCCTATAGCCATGAGTTGTTTATTAATCATTAAACTATTTTATATTTATAACTTATGTACGGCAAACTTAATGAACGAAAATTAAGGGAGAAAGATTTCGACCTATCCTGTTAGCAGGCAAGGAATGGGCTCGACGAATACATTGATATTTAAAACAGAAGAGTTAACGTCGACTCTGCTAAAAAATTGGCAGTCATGCAACGTATCTACCATCTTTTGCAGACATGGACTACGAAGGCTTCAGACAAATGGTACTTGGGGCTAACATATTCCCAACTAAATCCAAAGAATTATACGAATTTTCTAAAGGAGATCAACCTCTTAGCATGAATTCAAACAAAGCCTTCGATAGTAAAAAGAATAACCTATTTACCGAGAATATTTAAAAGGAGGTACAAGGCAATTCGGAAAAATACTGCAATAATTACAGAGATTTCAAGAAAAAATGGTTAAAGTTTTATGAAAAGGAACTCACTTGGGGAAGAGCTGAGGAATGCTACTCTTTAGTGAAAGAGCAAAACAAGGATAGACTATACAAAATATTTAATCTCTAGTGTGAAGCTGACATTTTAGTTAAGGTTGCAGATGTCTTTGCTTTCGTTATTGCATTTCTAAAGCAATCTGAAAATTCCAGCACTTTAATCATCGAGACAGGCTATATTGTAAAATTGTTGCAAACAGTATTAAGCATTCCAACAATGCAGGATATCAGCATAAACATATTGACTAAAAAACAAAGAGATCGAATAATAGCGTTGCTATAGGATTGTCAGAATATCCTGCAAGATGATACTGCGCTTTAAGTGATCTCAATATTAAAAAAATGATACACTAACTAATTATATTTAAATTGTTTATGACTTCCTAAGTGAAAATTCACATGAAATGTATAGATGTTTAATTTACTATTTTATTGATATTTATTTGAGAATTATATTTATTCAATATATTCATTGATCAACCCATGTTCCCTACATTTCCAATTAACCAGCCACAACCGCCTCAAATCACCCCTTTTCTGCAGCCACAGCAACCTCAATTTAATCCTCAGTTTCAAACTCCCGAACAAAAATCTTTAACTTAGATTACTACTTGTCTGGACAGCGCAAATCAACTTTAAAGTCAGTTAGAGCTCAAAAGTATCTTTTTCATCTTAAAAGGCATCCAATAATCTTGTTGTCTAAGTTTGAGTACAGCATCATCATAGAGTGAGTTGATTCGAAAGGAGTCAGACCATGAATTAAAAAAAAATGTATAATAAGCTATCAAAACCAAATATCAAATCATCAAATCAAGAAATCAAAAGCTCTTAATTCGCCTTTTGAATTTAAGAGAAAAACTTTGCAGTCAAATGTATATGCATAGAATTTCTTCTGTTCCCGTCCAAACAGATTTGTAAAAAATGAATGAAAAAATTAGGCACATTAAAATGCAAATTATAAATAAGTATAACCAACTTCGTTTCCATAAATTTAATAATTCCAAAGACGATACTTTAATGAAGGAATAAATTCCTTTTGTGAGTGATCTGCCTTTGAATGAATTGAAAAAAGGTGCTTAGTTGCTGGAAAAAGAAACAATAAGGCTCAGATCTGAGCTAAGCCTTGTCATAAAGTACTCTTCCGGTGAAAAAATTGAAAAATTATGATATCTAATATGTTAAATTTAGAGTTATTTCTGCCATATTTAATATCATGTGCATTTACATATTGTTTTTATACATCAATCACTCTTGCTTTTTGCGTATAACTAAGGGGGGATCCTTTTTGTAGTTCTCAGGATCTTTTATAACTTTGTAAATGTATATTATTATTACTATATTCATTAAGATGATGGCTGGAACAACTGCATACGCTACTTTTTATAATTCACTTAATCCGTCCAGGTTTTTTAAATATGAATTTGAAATTCCAACAAGGAAAATTGGCACAACAACTATTAGGAAAGTTGCCGTCAAAAAATCGGACAATACTTTTCGAGAAGCAAAGGTAAATCCAAATCTCATGTAAAGATAAAAGTACATTGAATATGGGTTTTCTTTCAAAGATTATTGTGCATTCAAGGCTTGGGCTTATGTAGCGCTATCTTTCATTTAATAATATTTATAATTATATCAACAGATTGTTGGCAAATGAATTTTGAATAGGTATCATAAATCAAAATAGTGATTTAACAAAGTTTCTACTTTATTTAAAGGTCCATTGCGAAGTCTCTACCAATATGCCAGCTGCTTTAAGACATATTTATGACCTTTCGATTAATCTAAAATGGTTTTTAGTGATTGCAATCCCTTATCAACGATTTAATTGAATTAAGACTCACTGGATCCGCATTGAAGGAGAAGCTTATAAATATATGTTTGTTGTAAACTGGCGAATCTGCATTTGTTTTCTTCACTTTCCAAGACTTATGTTAAAAACGCTAATTCTCTGTTTAAAATGCTCTTAATGTTTTCCGATATCCAACTTTTCCGATTTTCATGGCCCAAAAATAATCTTCCATTGTTTTATAGCTTGATTTATTAATAGGGCTAAATATTGGATCGAACATGGAATTGAGTATTAGTGGTGTTTACCTTCCATACATCAGAGTTCATTTTACCAGATTTCCCCTTTAATTAGCCAAAGGTTCCGTCAATCAAAAGCGAAAAATCACTCACCTTCATATTCAAGTAAATTGCAATGTGATCTTCTTCGATCTATTGACCAACAATAAAAGCAGGTACTAATTGACTTAATAACCAATTATAGAACAGCCATGGAGCCTCTTAATTAGGATTGAGAAAAATAGCTGTTTTTACGCATTCAAACTCACTTTCCAAAAACTATTTTGGCATGCCAAAATTGATAATTTATCGATATGAACTTTCTTCTGCTGCCTATTTTAGTTATTTTGAATATTTTAGATAAATAAACTTAGAACGAAAGTGGTAAGGTGAAAAATTGAAGGGGTTTGATTTTATTTTTTATTAAGTGAAAAGGATTTACTCATCTATGAACAGCTGGATTGAGTTAAGCCAGTTTCTATAATTCCATACATGAAAGTTTTTTTAATCTTTTAACAGCAACATTCGGCAGAGTTACTTTTCTGCCTTTATAATTGCTGAATTTACTTTGAAGAGAGAAACCACAAGCCATTGTCTGTAGCTCCATATTGTATAAGATTTAGGGTCTGACTGAATTAATTTAGTGGTTAATTTAATCTATCCTCCCAATATCGCACCGACTTATTAGGAAGTCTTGGAGTTGATATGGAGTTTAATAAGTTCCCGACGAAAATTAAAAATAGTTGGAATATCCGAACATAACTGCATTAGAAGGGAGGTAAATTCCAGTAATGTAGGTAATTGAAGTGGATTAACATTTGTGCGAGTCAGTGAGAAAAAATCAGCCAATTTGGTGTTAATCTTTTGGGAAAGTTAATCTTCATCTTTTATCTCTTGTTAACTCTTCTGCTTTTTGGTCCTTTTGTATCCATGTATCATGGTCCAATACCGATATTGTAAATAATTATTAGAATAAATGACAAATATCAATTAATTAATCGTGATCATCCTGTACTCAGAAAAATATAAATTATTTAAACCTTTTATATTTTAATTACCATGCACCATCAAATCATTGTTCATTTTTAGGCTTTGGCTAGGATTCTTTAGACTATTCTTCCTATTTTATGTCCTCCAAAAACATAATTGTTTTCACAATTATGTCAAGGGAAGTCTCAACCGAATCTGCTAAGGAGTGGGCGCTATTTTCGTAAACATAGGTCGTTATTGGAGTTCCAATATCCTTAGTTATAGCATCAAACAATAATCCTTGCTTATAAGGTACTCTACGATCCTTTGCTCCTAAAAATTGAAGAGTTGGTATTTTCATGGGCTGTGAAGTTGGCGATTGTCTAAACATTTCAATGTAATGTTCTTGAGTAAGTTCAGATAGTTCAGGTCGAGCTAAAGTCTATACTGTGTTCCATTCGGGTATATCAGTGAACCATAGATTAGCGGGGATGTTTAAAACTCCATTCATAATCACAGCAGATTTAAAATATTGAGGATATCTGCTCCCCATAATTGCTGCCATATATCCACCATAGCTTCCTCCTTGTATATGAACATTGGACTTATCAATTTGAGGATTATCTTACAAAACCCTTTTAAGAATGGCTATAATTTATTCAGCATCAGTTTATCCAACAGTCTTTAGGGCTCCATTCAAATAATTCTTACCATATCCGACCGATCCTGAAAAATTTGGAAAAAGTAAAGCATACCCCATCTTGAGCAACGCATATCTAAACGAAGTTAGAATGTTATAGAATGAACCATGAGGTCCTCCATGAGGCATCACAATTAATGGTCTTTTGTTGACTCTACTTCTATATTCCTCAAAAATATTTTCTTCTGATGCATAAAGAAGCAAAGCATTGATAGGTTAATTATAATATTTTTCAATGAATGATTCCCTATGTTCAGGCTCAATTAATTTTATATCATTTCCCTTTAAATAAAAAAAAGTATTGAAGTTATTGGTGCACACCGTCCCTGATATCAAGCCTGATGGTCGAACATCTTGAATTTCAAAGTCATGATTTACAAATTTTTAAGATAAATTTTAGTATTTTCCTGTTTCAATCTCAATTTTATAAATTTGTGCTGAGGATTTTTGTATAGTTTGTGAAATTGCATACGTTTTTCCTTCTTCAACTATCATATAATTTTTTAGGGTATCGTAGTAACCAACAAAATGATCCTTAATTCTATGAATCTAGACCCAATTCCCTTATTTCCATTTAGCAATAACAAGATCTAAGTAGTAAGTATGTGTAATCCCAGTACCACTATGATATACTAAATAATTGAAGCAAGGTGAAATCGTCGGGAATATATTAGTCTAATGTCCATCTTTTATTAAACGGATTACTTTTGCTTCAAGTTTTTTTTCTTCTTTTTTTGGTTTTTACCCCTCCACAACTTTCTCAACTTTTTTGTTGTCAAATGATATTTTTGCTTGATAAATGCTGACTGGACGATTAAAGCAATGTAAAATTCCATGTCCAAAATTTTTCTTTTCATAGGCGTGGAAAATAATTTAAGTCCCTTCTTAGTTTGAGAAGGAAGGACAGGAGGGAATTAACTTCTTGTCTATTTAAACTCTAAAAATATTTTTTAGGCTTTTATCCCAGACAAAGATTCCAACTTATTTAATATCGTCATATGTTTAGCCAAAATCATACTTAAAAGGTAATTTTCCTTTTCCTTAATTAAAATAACTTTTTGTTGTTTATTGCTTTATTTAGGCTATATAAACCCATCGTGTGTAGTCTTTGCTGTGCTTAGCCTTGCCAAACACATCATCTTGCAATAATTTTTCATGCTTTTATTTAGTTAGCACACTATCGAAGGAGTTTGACTCTTCAATTCGGCCTTTTTCATTATAAATAATGCTCTTGACTTCCGCTTATAAAATTTTGCTGTCTTTTTCAATGTTGTTAAAGGGATAGTAAACTTATTTGGTATGCTTTGAGTCAGTATAGGGTGACGAGTAGATGAAGTTTAGTTTGAATAAATTGTCATATAAACTTATTTGAGAAGGTGATGGATATTTTCTTAAGAACTCCTCGATGATTCCTAAAATTTTCTTCATGATGAGTTGAAACTATAATACTAAAATTTAGCTAATTAAATCTAAGCTGAAGAAGAATAATAAAATATTAAAATATTAAAATGAAAATCAATTCCAAATTTTTAATGATATTAATCATGCTGAAAAAATAAAATCTACTTAAGTTTCATATATTCAATCAAGCCAATTCTCCCTCATAGTTATTTAATACATAGTCTTGCAGATTGTTAAGATAATCTCTGAGCTAAGCTGTAAGTTTAGGCACTACATTTATGACGTTTGATGCTTGAAAATCAATTTCTAGATATTCTGAGATCAATAAGTGCTTTTCATTACGTTCAAAAATATTTTTAGCACAGAACAGCTCACATGTTTTAAAATCAGAAGATTGTACATGCTTGTCATCGTTGATATAGATTTACCAATGTTCTCGCTTGGAACCATTTTGATATTTTATATAGTAACAGTCTCTAGCCTAAAAACTGCCAATCCTCTTAAATTTAAGAGTATTAAGAGTAAGATTCGGTTTGAAGGCTTCTTATACTTTAGCCTCAGCTATCAAGTTACTGAGAGAATAAAATAATTTTTAATTTTTCATTATAGAAAGATAATATGAATATTAGCAGTTCAGCTAATATTTAATTAAAAATGCATTTTTTTTAAGAGATTAAATGATCTGAATCTTCAGATTAGTCTTATTAGGGGGATTTATTTCAAGTTACTGACCTTTTTTCGAAAACATTTCGGGGAGATGGTTTGTCTTTTCCAACAATAACGGAAAATATGGATCTGAAGAATCAATGTTTATCGTAAAGCTACTAAAATTAATATTTGAATTTTATTGAAGTGCTTCTACGGGTTAGGAACTTTATTTAATTTTTTTCATTGCTTATTCAGGGGTGAGACTTAGTTCTTATCTTAATAAGTCTTCAATATCTTTCTATTGAGAAAGTAATTATTAAGAATATTTTGCAGGTTCTAATTTTATCTTTACATTGAGGGCGTCCGATTAATAATTTTGGGATTTTGCCTAATCATTAAAAAATTAATTAATTTCTGGCTTAAATGATTTTGCCACAGCATTCTTACTCTGTGTATCAATTGTATCTGAAAGAGAAATTTCGTGATGATGAGGATTAATAAACTCTTCTTATTCAAACTCTCTTGTACCTTCATAAGATTTGGATGGCTTTGTTTTTCCAAAAAGCTTATCAATAACCTCTTTCAGACATGGGCAGAGGTTCATAATATATCAAAATTATAAAATCAATCAAATATGATAAGTAAGTAAATTTGTTAAATTTAAATATTAAAACGAAAAAGAAAGGGTTATGATTCATTCTTCATAAATTATAATTGAATAAAAAAAAT
>Ga0302268_1001643_pt1 | contig 11698 bp, 8 predicted proteins | sample III_Bog_E2_1_FD_194554 | JGI IMG/M metagenome (GOLD analysis project Ga0302268, IMG submission 194554) | Peat permafrost microbial communities from Stordalen Mire near Abisko, Sweden - III_Bog_E2_1 | ecosystem: Environmental > Terrestrial > Soil > Wetlands > Peat | place: Sweden: Abisko...
ATAAAACTTTGAGTACGCCTGTTGACATGCACATAGTTAGTTTTAGGAGATTGTACATTTATGCTTGCATCATTATAATGTTGTGAGATATGTTGCTTTTCAATACCAACATTCAAAGGAAAATGATAAGAGCTGCAAAACTGATCGTTACTGGATTGTTTCTCCTTTTGCGGTATTGTTTCTCTATTTTTGACAAATACAACTGGTCCCACCAGATAGTTTTTACAGTTGCTAGTGGTTTTCTAAGGAGTGAGTGCTTTCTAGTTTTCACGAGTTGACGATTCTGCTTCACGGTAAAACCTCTTCATTTCAGAGTGGAAGTTATTACAGTGAATCATTGATTCTCTGCATTTATTAGTTAGTCTGGTTTTTTCCTGTGTAGATTGATAAATTTATGATTTTTTCATCCTGGTAATGAACTGGTTCATGTAATTTCTCAAGTTAACGAAGCTGAATAATTGATACTTGCGAATTTCTTAAATGACTGCATGGAATTTGATAGGATAACTGTTACTTTAAGAAACGCTGAAGAAACAGATATTGATCAGGTTTTCAATGGATTGTCTTTCCCATTTTTTATGATCTTCTTAGCGTTATATCTTTGGTTTTAATTGAATACGATTGCAGGCAAAATTTTAATTAATCCATACTTTTCCAATCTTCCTACTGTTAAAGCCAACCATTTCTTTGTTGATTGCAAAATAACCAAATTTCTGAACTAACGTTTCGATTGCATCTATGATGTCTCTCAAAATGCTGAATTGGTCAACCAATTTTAGTTAAATTTTCGAGTTATTTTCATACAATTTATTGAGATGTTCTGTATATAAGACTAACTATCCATGAGAGTCATTGCCGTCGCAAAGCCCAGATTGGCAGTTACGTTCATCATCAATCTAAATATAGCGCATTTATAGAATTTAAATACTCCCTTTCAAGCTTTTTTTATTACGACACTCATAGATCCAGCTTTAGTTCCGAACTTCTTCCACGGTAAGATTTTTAATCATATGCTTTTCAACCTTCTGCCCACCTTGATTTTGCTGTAGTACTTCCTTCCGACTCTGTTTGTTGATGCTTGCCCATGCTCTTCTGTCTTCATACTTGGATGGAATTTGACTGCCCATTGGATAATAAAGTTTAATAAACTCAATAAACATTAACAATTCAAAAACATAATCCACTGATGATACTATAAAGAAAAGGTGGCCATTGCCATTCATAAAAGTAGAACAAGTCAAGGAGCTATTTCGGAATTCATAGTTGTCTTTGAAAAAACAACAAATGATCTCTTACTTTGGCCGAACAACATTTGAAACTCCATTTTATTCGAGGATTAATTTTAAGATGATGATGATTTTAGAAGCAGTAATCTGATGAATTTAATGAAGTTGGTGCTGTATAAGAAAAATAATTTAAACTAGTTTAAAATTGATTTTAAAAAGGTTTATTGCTTTATTATAAATCAAAAAATAATAAGTTATGCCACTTCTTAAAGACTAATCCACTTGTAAACCTGTCAGCATCTTTATAAACTTATCACGAGACGAGAAAACAGTAAATGACAACATTCATCTATCCTCTAATCACATTTCCATACTCGATGACGAAGGCGAAAGTAAATATCATTCCACATAGTCCTTGAGTAGGTTGTTCCAATCGGTAAGATAATGCCAACCAACCTTTAAAACGAACAAATCAATTAACGCACATTAATTAATTCTCTTGATAGTTTCATTCGAGGTATTAATCTGACAGTCCTTTATATCGGAGCTTCCTTCTCTGGAAAAGAGAAGCTGTTTGATGGAAACAAAAACGAACTTCCCTTGGCTTTTCACTTTGTGGACAAACTGTTTCCTGTCTTACGCCAAAAATTTCGTAAATTCTAAGTTAGAATGCGAGTAGGGCTTGTGGTCAAAGAAAAAGTATATGATTGTAACTCTGAAAACAAATACGGAACATTGAAAGTAAGGGACAACGATTGGTAAGGAGTGGAGATTGTAAACATGAACAGTATAGGTATAGATAATGGTGAGGAATTTAAGAAAGAGGTGCAACGTGCCGTCAAACAAAAAAACAGACTTGTTCTTGAGTTTAAAGATTTGTATACTTCCTTTCTGAGCATAACGCTTATTCGTGAATCTCAGGACTAATTTGATGAAGGAAAAATCATTTGCACTACAACTTTTCTGGAGGTGCCAGGTGTGGAGCTACTCTCACAACCCAGCAACACTATCAAGAATAAAGAAGCATCTCTTTCCACAAAAAGTCTCTTTAACTTTGCATCAATCCTCAATGATTACAATAGAAACGCAGAGGCTGTCCCTGAATATGACTCTGTACTCGGATCTCTCCTGAAGGAATCTTTATGTGGTAACTCTAATTTGGTAATTTACTACAATCTTCGCAGCGAGGATATTGAGGGATCAAGAGCCACTATTAAATTTTTAAGATTGACTGATAACATACAGCAATATCCGATAGTTAATTTGCCGAGTACTTATGGCCTTCTACGCAAATTTAGAGCAGAAATATCAGCTAGAAAAGGTAAAGTTACTGACAAAGACACTGAGGAGTAAAAGAATTTCCTATAGAACGAGATAATGCGTGTAAAAACTGAAGATGACTATAACAGACTGTTATAAAAGTACAGTGAGCTGAAAAACAAATATAATCAAGCTCTTAAATCCAAATCATAATCTCAGTTAGAATTAATAAAGTGCGAAGAAGAAAAATTGGAAATAGGAAAATCATTGGTTGAAGTACAGATAGAGAACACGAAATTGTTAGAAAAACTACAAAATAAAGACTATGAGAGTGGAAAACGGATACTACAGACAGAGAATAAATTGGCAAAAAAGGAGACCAGCTTTCAAGAATGTCAGGAAAAGATACAGGAATTGAACACTGCCTTAAATGAAGCATTGGAGACTAAACGTGATCTGGAGGTATAGTTTATTGCTCTAAAACGAAATTTTATTCTTCAACAGAAAGAAAACGGCAAACTCAAGTAGGATAATCAAAATCTGAGTTTGGATGTGATAAATCTGAGTAATGAGAATTAGCGGCTCAAAAAAGATTTTATGGGAAAAGCCAAGATTGACGATAAAAGCAAATATATGCTTTAGTTGCAGAGTGAGAAGCAAGAAGAACTTAAGAGGGAGAATAAGAAACAAGAAGAAACTATTAACTATCTCAAGTCAGAAATTGAGAGGTATAAAAAGGAGCTCATCGAGAGGGAGGTCAACTTTCAAAGTAATGCGAAAAAATCAGGTTTGAGCGGTTATGGTAAAGACTACGATCGAATTGAACTATAGAATGAAAACTTGGAATTACAGAATAGGATAAAACTATTGCAGCGCAAGATCGAATAGATGTAATAAAAAGTAGGTTTCTATGAATAATAAAACACTAGTTTTGAGGAGGAGAGTAGGAGGATGCGGGCCAAGGATATTAATGATACTAATGAATATCGGAAGAGGCTTTAAGAATTATCTAAAACTACCAGTATTTATGACTTAATGCAGATTATGAAGCCATTGTTAAAGAATTAAGAGAAAATTTCTCAAAGAAGGACAATGAAAATTTAAACAAGATCAATAACCTTAAGAGGACAGAAATCGACAAAAAGAAGGAAATAGCGAATCTTAAATCATACATGCGTCAGCTTGTTGCGCTTCTTGAAGAGTGGAGTCCTCAGGGCGCAGAAGTTCCTGCCATCAAAAAGTTTAAATCTCTCGATTTAACTTCAGAAATTGATGCTGATGAACTGTCATAACTTAGAATTAAAAATGTTAGACTCGAATAAGAGGTATTTTGGCCAAAATTTAGGTTAGAAGACTGAAAGCCAGCGGCGGAGGAATGAAGAGTAGTGGAGGCAAATCCAGGCCAAATTAAATTGAGCTAAAGGAGAGCAGAGTGAATCAGGAATATAACTATCTGAAAAATAGTCAAAGTAGTAATAGAGAGGTAGAAAAACTAAGGGAAGAGAATACTCGTCTTGCTGAATAGAATCGCAGACTGACTATTTTATTAAAAGATGGCAACAAGATGGATCTAAACGTAATCAAAAGGGAAAACGACGCTTTACGTAAAGAAATTGAGCAGCAGCGAAATCAATCTTCAGTTAGTCCCTCGACAAACGACCAAAAGCTTATCTACTACGAAAAGCATCTTAAATTGTTAGAGAAAGAGAGAAGTGAGCTATTATCACGCTGTGCAGTTGCTGAGTAACAAGTCAAAAATATGCTAAGCAAAATTGGTAAGGCAAAGGTATGATAAACTGTCTTTTATTTTCATAGATTCAATCATTATTAAAATTAACAAATGCTAATGATTAAAATAATGTTCGTACTGCTATTAGTGACTGCCTTTGGGCAAACCTACAGCAAGAGAGAACGAAATAATCCCTATGAGATATTTACATCTCCTCTGGATAATTAATTGTAGGAGCGCACATCAAAAGTAAGCAAAATCCTTTTTATAACGAGTTGGAATCCGCAGGGCCATTATTATGCTTTGAAGTACGCTCATAAGTTTAGTACTCTTATCATTTGTTGGTACGATCTTAATCTACTTTCTGATGGTTATATATTAACTCAGCAATAGCCATTTGATCAATCATTCATTCCCTTAATAAAAAAAGCCAATCCAAATATTAAAGTTTTGCTTAGAATATACTTAACAAATTCAGCGAGATAGGTTTTTGAGTATATCGGTGGTAATGATATCAAAACCTTAAAAATCGCTAAGGGTATTCTCTAAACAGTTCGCAAAGTAAAAGCCAATGGCATCTATTACGATTCACCATTCGATACGCCACATCTGAATAGAAATGATTAACCAAACAGTAAATACGATTCACTTGCTATTGCGTGTAGTATTTATCTTGCCAATTTAATGAAGTAACATATGAATGCAGATTAAATTATGCTGTATGGCCTAAAAAACGGTGGATATGGAGATTTAAAAATTGATTTAAAAATGATGAGCAAAATAAAAACAGATGGATTTGTAGTGGCTGCTCTGCAAAATAGCCATTATGAGGAGTTAGCATTTTATGCTCTCGAAATAATTGGAAATCTTCGAAGGATTCATAGTGATTCTAAGTATTACATGCTGCTGCCTTTTTTTTCAAGGAGAAGCGGAATTGGTATGGCTACTGTCGATGTAAAAAAGCTTTTGGAAAAGTATTGTGGTAATAATTTAGGAAAGGTGTCGCTTACAGAGGAATCAAGAATGGAGTTTGTTTCTTTATTGAATATCAGAGTGCGGCCACTTCTTATGTTCCATGCTACTATTATTTTCATAAAATGTTGCAGCACGCCTAAAACTACAACCTCGGAGTCGCTTTCTACGAAGCAGGCGAAGCCCTCTAAAAATATTTTTAATTTTTGTGATTTTAAAATTAATCAATTCAAATCAACGAGCATCCATCTTCTTTTTAGCCTTCCTTGCTTTTTAGTTCACCCTTGCTGTTGTATTAATCTTATTCATTATCCAAAGATTGAAATTTTACATTTTTTTAATTCTTTAGTTTTAGCTTTAATTTTTACAACTCTTTTTGAAAATAGAGATAGCAGTCATTGCAATATTTTTAGGAATAGTTTTGTGTTAAAGAATTCATAAACCCATGTCTGGCACCTTCAAGTTCAATAATTTATACATTAGTATTCACAGCATATATTTACTTAGCTTTATCTATCGTTGGCTTATCAGATAGATATTTAATCTTATCTCTACTTCCCACATAAACAATAGTCTTGCAAGTAATTTTATCAGCCTGAACTTGATCGAGCTGCGGAAAGCCATAGAAGAATATTCCAAGTTCTACGTTTGTTAGCTACTCCATTAGCTTGAGACCAATAGCGGCTCCCAATGAAAACCCTAGCAAAATAACTCTTTTCCTTTTCTTTTGCATATACTCCACCATTTAAAGTAGAGTATTCGCCATATACGTCTGATCAATTGTTTTCAAAAAATTAGCATCGTCTATTTCTTCCTGCGAATTTTCTTAGAGTTCTGGAAAGATGTTGGGTATAAAGATAGAAAGTTCGTTGTTACAAATAGTTTGAGCCATAATCCGCAGATAATTGGCCAAACCAAGATGCTAATGCAATACCAAAAGCACAAAGGGAGAATCCTTCTTCAGATCGAGATACGCCAAAATGGTCTAGTTAATATAAGTCAATCTTTATTGAAATGTTTTATCCGACAATTATACTTACATATTTCGTAATCCTTTATTATTATTAATTGATGGTAAACTAATTATCTTTAATTTCTCGCCTCGCCTCCTCGTAGGATAATCATATATCTTTTCAACAGGATAGTATATTCAAAATTATTTATCTGCTCACTTTGTCATTCAATTAATTTTATTCTTTATAGGTCTAATTCCATGGAGGTCCTTGGCCCTAAAATTTGTACCAAACACAACATGTAAGCACATAAAATTTGTACTAGCTCCTAGTGTTTTTTATAGAAGGATATTTTAGTCTGTCCCAATTGTAAGAGCAAACATCTAACGCGCCAATGCGAAGTCATTGAGGTTTCAGTGCTAAATTAGAAAGTGCATGAACTCATGAAGAAACGCATTGACTTCTAATTAAGCTATCAAGCAGCCTGTGATGAGTGGCTTACTGAGTTTAAAAAATTCAAAATTTTCAAATAGGAAGTAATGAGCGCCCTCAATCTTAGAGAAAGACAGCTTAATGATGTCTGCCGCAAAATACGTCGAACGATCCCTTATGAAAAAGATCGAAATCTTTTCAAAAAGACTCTCAGTTGTCTTTATCTGAGTACTCGAGGCATTAATCCAAACTACGATCTTTATCGTAAATTTAATGACTTACTAGCTTAAACTATCAACGAATGCAATCGTGCCATTCATAAGTTGCGCATAAATCGCTTGGAAATACCCACCTTTCTTAAAAAGTAGCATCAAATCTGCGCAATCATCAAAGAATGCGGTTAGAACAGCGAATTAAGTGTGAGTCCCATTCGATACTGTGATCCTGTGATTTCTCAGTTCAAGAAGGAGACAATCAAGTACAATAAACTTGTGCAAGCCGAACATGTTGACTCCAAACTTTATCGAATCAGTGATGAGGACTTTATTACCTTTAACACCAGATCCAAAGTTGTCAATCTCTATAATTACCGTAATTTGGCACTTCCAAAAACGTTGTATGTGGGATGCGAAGCAGAACATATTGAAGTCATTGGTAAAAATCTGTTTCTGACCAACGAACAAAATGGTATTTACGTATACGATTTACTAAATGAAAAAGTGCTTAAATAGTATACGAGCAGTAATCATCGGCAAGCCAAAATTACAGCATTGCTCGCTCTTAATCGTAGCCACGTCCTTAATTTCATTAGCAATCCTAATCAAATAGTTTCTCTTCATTTTGATGAAGTCAAAGAGACGCTTAAAGTAGCTCGGGGAATTGAAACAAAAAGTAAGTGCCTCACTGCTGAGCTTTTTGGAGATAACTTTGTTGCTTCTTTTGATGATAAAACCTTAAGAATCTTTAAAAACTAAAATTTTGAGAAGGAAAGTGACTATTAGTTTGAAAATAGCAGTGTCAGATCAGTGGCCATCATGGATCAGCAAACACTTTTAGCGGGAGGATAGTCGTAATTTGTGTATTTGTTGGACAAAAGAGCTCAAGGGATTGTCGGCAAATTCAATATGCAGACCAACTGCACTGAAATTAAGAAGATTTATCCGACGAGTATAGTAGCTAATTTAGGCAATTGCATTAAATTATATGAATATAGAATGCAAAAGGAATTAACTAAATTAACTTTGGATAGCCCTGTTAAATACATCGAAGTGCTCAATTCTCGAGCTTTCGTGACTTCTGGAAAAGCTCTATCCTATTACTAGGGTATTCCTTGATTAGATTTGCATGTTTAATATTTGTATAATCCAATCTGTCCTAATCTTTTAAAAATACTAGTGATAGTAAATAATCTGGCAGAGCAGAATTCCCTCTTAAAGATATATATTTTATAACCAATTATACATCAGTTATTTCACATGGTATTATTTATTAGTTATTTGGGGTATTAAGAACAAAATGAAAGAAATTAAATGTAAGTCAATCCAAACGAAGTAGAATTTTACAAATGCTCACATGCGACTTGCTGCCAGTGTACAACTCACTTAAAAAAATGATGATAGTCATCACCTTCCTCAAATTAGTAGCATTACGAGTACTTCACATAACCAAAAAACGCTTTCTTCTGTGATAAAAAGATTGTAGCGGTTTATTCAAGAGTATGAGGGAACACCTCCAGCTATATGTCTCGAATGTTTATAAACACTCAAGTATTTTGTTAAAGAAAATATTAAATTGCCAAAAATTTCAGTATTAAAAGAGATGCAATCCAATTCTTCTAATAATTCCTCAAAATTCCTTAGTAAAAAAAAAGAGGATACATTTGGTGTGGAGTCGTTGGTGATGAATGTTAAGCGCGAATACCTTAAGAAAGTGGATAGTCGCTATTTATTTTAAAAAATGAGGACTATTAAATATGACTAGAATTAAAGTAGTCATACTCAATAAGCTAAATAGCTAAAAATTGTCAATACATTAAAAGCAAAGGTTGCGGATCAGGACAAAGTTATCAGAGGGTTGCATGAAATGATTTAAAAGCAAAAGCTTCATATTTAAAACTTGAAATTAACAGTGCATACCTTGATGAAAAATGATCAAACCACATAGAAGAAAATGGCTTATTAACAAAAATTAAAAGAGTTAAACGAGCAAATTAGCAGTCTTCAAAATATTATAAAAGAAAAGGAGGATGAGAATATAAAATAGAATCAAAAACAATAGTAAAAATATAAAACAGCAGAGGATAATTGCAATCAATTGCGATAAACATTACAATAACGTTAGACTGAATTAGTTTCAATTTGGCAAATGTGCCACGCAGAATCGAGAATACAATTTTTATGATTTTTTTCAAGAAATTATTAAGAGATGATCAAACAATATATTATAATGGTTAAAAGTTGCCGCTTTTCATTGATAAAAATTGTTAATAGTTCCTCTTAACTAAAATATTTGTGATCCGAATGCTTAATATTGTTACCAGCAAATATTGAAAATAACCTTATCATGCTTGCTTCTTAAATATTTTAAATATTTGCGAAGAAGTTGGCCAGATAAATTCCTCATCCTTCTTAATAAACTATTTCTCGTAGAGAGGTAGTGCTTACTCAATTGATTGACAAATATCCACTAAATTTGACAATATTTATTCGATTCCCTTCGAGGGAAATAACTATCCCTTCAAGTACTAAATTTGAGTTTTGATGGATCTGCAATATATTGCTTAGACTTGATATTTAGTGTCTTTCCCATATCTCCACATGGTGAGATGACCATATGCTTTGTGAATTGATTACAGTAACTTTGCAAGGCAAACCCGAACAATATTAAGAGAATTAATTATAAACTTTTTCTTAATTCTTTGCTCATTTTTTGTATATTTTAGGAAACTGGATACTGATTCCCCTTTGAGTTCGCTCTATAAATTATGCATGTGGCACTCAGTTCTGATGGGGGTAGAATTTATTTCAAAATTATCAATTATTGACTACCTTTCATGATTATGGGTCACGTGATTATCATGTCGAATAATAGATTAGGGTGATGGATGATAAATATTGTATTGTTCGGTCTCAAAAATTTAAAAATTCAAATTCTCCTTGGATTTTTCCTGTTTTGATCTGAAGGATATTATAAAAGATACATCTTAGCTATAATCCTCTAAAGTATTGTTCTTTTTTCGAGTTGAGTTAAATGATTGATTTCCAAAATTTATTCGATGGTGTTTTGAATAGTGATAAGTGACTACTCTTACATTATAATTATAATGTCAATATTGCAAAAGACGTAGAAGAAATTTAATTCTGAGCAGAAAACTTTGGTAGTGGAGGGTATTTCCAAAAAAATAAGGAGAGATTTCGAAAAGATCATTCAATAAATAGAAAATGATAATAGACGAAGAAACGAGGAGGTAAAAGATGATGACACCACTCTATGTCACCTTATTTAAGAGTTGTCCAACGCCACTAATGATTGTTACAGTCTCTTTATTGGCGATAATCATCCTTTAGTTGTCAATAATCGTAATCCAATCGTCCTTATCAAGTACACCAAACTGTTTCTGGAATGTTTATTGGAAATGCGCCGAAAAGAAGATGAGGATAAAAAAATAAAGAAGATTGAGAATTAAACAACAGCTGCAGTTTACAATCAAAACAACATTTACGAGCTTTTAGCAAAGAAGAATATTTAATTTATGGAAATATAGGCTTAAATCAACGATTTGAAACAGAAATTAGAATTGATCACCAGGAGATCCATTGTAGCTGAGGAAATGACTGCAACCATCAAAGAAAAGTCAGATTAGATGCTGAAAGTTTATAGAGATAATTTTGTAAAAATAACGAGTCTCCTTCAATTGGCAGAGCAGAAGGAAACTGAATTACTTCAATCTAATCGATTTCTAAATGAATAAATTCAGGTAATTCTTATCCAATATAGAATAGTAATCTTGAATTTTAGATGTACAAAAAGAATTATAAGATAAAGGCTCTAAGTAAAGACAGTTAGAGTAGATTACGATAAAGGTTGGAAAAAGAATATGAAGATAGAATAAAATTAATCACACGCCAAATGGAATATCAAAAGAAATCACAAAAGATTAGATGATTCAGTTTTATATCTTTTATTTAGTCTATCTTCATTATCTAAGAATGTAGTCACCGAAAAATCATCTTTTTATACCCTTCTTTCTTTTTCTACTTCAGAGAACGCACAAAATTGGAGTTCAAATTTGTTGTATTGTGGCATTTAATTGAAATATCCTCTAAACGCTGACTAACGGATTTATCAAATCCTATAGATTCACTCCACTCTTCGATGGTCTTTTTCAATTAATCGATCTCTTGATCTTTTAATTCAATCTGTCTTTCCATTTGCTTTATCAGGTTCACATGATTACACTCATGCACAGCAGTCACTAAAGTTTATCGCGATTAATTCTTTAGCATGCAATTATTAAGTATTTTTTCGTCTTTTGTGAGGACTAATAGTCTGAACTGTTCAAGCTATATTGTTAATTTAGAATTTAATTGCTTAAATTCTTCTATCTTGGCATATGCATCGCTATGGATATTTTGCTATTTGGCTTGAAATTATTGAATTCTTTCTCTTAGTAAATTTTATTGTAATTTTAACCCTTCAATTTCACCGTTTTTAATCGTCAGTTATTAATTTTTCTCATCCGTATATTTCCTAAAATCAGATTTTAAAGTTAGTAATTATCGAGAGTAAGTTTATATCTGTTGATCAGCTTCCTTTTTAGCTTTTAACAAAGACATCTTCTCTTATTGAAGAGATTTAATTAAGTCACTATTGGAATTGGTACTAAACTCAATGTATTAACGCTTGTCCTAATAGTTTTATTTTATATCGATATTGATGAGTCTTTCATGCTTTTCCCGTAGGCCTTTAATTTCTTCTCTCCATTATGTTTTCATCTTTTCACAGATTATCCGATGTTATTCATTTTTTTACTTCAAAATATTATCAAAATTCTTTCTCATAGCAGCTATAGTTTTCTAGCATTTTTAATTTTACAATCTCTTTGACTTGACGGCATCATATCTAAT
>Ga0302268_1001645_pt1 | contig 11682 bp, 6 predicted proteins | sample III_Bog_E2_1_FD_194554 | JGI IMG/M metagenome (GOLD analysis project Ga0302268, IMG submission 194554) | Peat permafrost microbial communities from Stordalen Mire near Abisko, Sweden - III_Bog_E2_1 | ecosystem: Environmental > Terrestrial > Soil > Wetlands > Peat | place: Sweden: Abisko...
TGGATTTAATTCGATAGAATAAAATGCTATTACTTATCATTAAATAAAAAAGTAATTCATCAGTTTGTATCAGCAATAAACAGCTTTTTATTATTAGTCCATTTTAATAATTTTACTTATTTATGTGAGCATAATTTGATTATATTATCAAAGTGATTAGTTTTAAGAGCTATAAAATTCAGTTGAATAAAAAGAAATGATGCATTAATAAAAATTATTAATCAATTGTTGTATGATTTACCATTATTCATGAAAACAGGGAATGCAATAAATTATTTTCTAATCAATTTGTTGATTTTTTCAAAATATTTGGACTGATTTATTATCTAGAATTCAATTTCACATTCAAAACCCTTTTCTTTTCTTTGAATTTTACTATCATCAACTATTTTTCCATTTGTTTCAGCAATGATAAGATAATAAACATACAATTTTGGCGATATATCGATAAGGTTCATGATTGAGTTTATAATTATTAGTTGCTGTGAATGTTACCACAGCCAATAGACCAAGAGCAATCAGTATTTTATTTTACTATCCTAATAGTACTCTAAGTATTGATCCTAATCTTCACCCTCGTCTCCAAATAGGATGATACTATCATGATCAACATCATGCGAATTATTCTACTCATAGGTGCACAATGTCTCAAAAGCATTTCATGGGCTGCCTTTTATGCTGTATTTGCTTTCATTACCTCACTCTATATTTTTGATCCAGTCGGACTATGGATTATAGGACGTATTTTTTCATTCATTTAGATGGCGATGCCAAGACTAATGTCCAAAACGGTTTTTGCGTGATATGCTTTATTTTAACGATGTTAGCTGCTTACCTTGGCTATATCTACAAAAGAGCTTTGTAGAGAGAGATAGAGGAGGATTTTGTAGGTGATGCTAACATTAGTCCTCCTTCAAATCCTGCAAATAATGGGCAAAGATTTCTCTACAGCGGAAATGGAAATGTAAGCCAAAACGCAGCACCTCCGCCTCGGCAAAGGTTTGAGCAGTTTGCTGGTCAAGGATATTCTCTAGGTTGATATTCTAAAAATTTGTTATTAATAGCATTGGAAATAGAGATATCTATATGTTCTTATCAAAGATAATTAATAATTTAAAATGAACAGCTAACTCTTTACCAACATCACAGAAAAACTACAACAAGCTGCAAGACAAAATATTAACGAAAGAAGACGCTAACGCTAGGAGACTTAAACTCAAATGGCACACATTTAGGAAACTTTAAACCAACGCAGGCTCAGAGAACAACAAGACATTAGCCAAGCTAAAGATCACATGCAGCAAATGGAACAACTAGTAGAACAGAATATCCGTACAATGACGCTCACTACAAATAAACAGATTTAAAAGACGGCTGCCTTGAAAGAAGAGTTATAAACACGAGTATAGTGTGCACAAAGGGATCATCAGGAAGAAGTTTAAACGATATTGGATAAGTAAGATCAAAAGATAACATCAATCAGCGAAGAATTCGACAAGAAATCAAAAAATCAGAAGGAAAGAATGGAGTCAACACTCAACTCTTTATCCAAAAAATTAATTAATCTACAAAAAGATTTCAAAGAGTAATCCGAAAATCGCAAACTAGGAGTAGATCGCATTCGACTACGATTCTATGAGGAATTGGAACAAATTAAGGAAGTTATTGAGAAAGAAAAAGATAGGAGAGTTAGTGCAGAGAGGAAAATCGACGCTATGGTCTAATAAATCGAGGAAAAGTTAGACCAAGAGATCAGTAATCAAAGTATTAAAAGAAAGCGCAACAACTAAGCTATGCTAAAACTTATAGAGTTGGCTTGCCAAAAAATCGAAGAGAGGACTCGCTAGTGAATGAAATTGATATTATAAATGAGTTAAAATGAATTTCTTCTCTAAAGCTATTGCATTTAGCACTGTGATTCTTTAATTGTATCAAAGAGCATTATTAAAAAATGTAGGCTTTTATTATATAAAAATGGACTAAATCCCTGTATAGGTAAAACATTTTCTTTCTTCAATTTGTTTTTATTTAGGCTTATCTTTTATTCATTTCTAATGTCGTTCGGCTGCTTTGGTGCTGTGATTATAATTTTTATCTTTAATTCGATGACTGATCAGTTAGACATCAAGGAGATCAGTTCTTAGGACATGGTCATGGAGATAGTTGATATATTCGTGGGGTCCATTCTCGACGGGAAGGGATCACTAAAAAAGTAGACAGTTCTAAACTTTTTTTTCGACTGTTTAAATAATTTGGAAAGCCCGTCTACATCTCCAAAGACTAAATTCTATACCGTATTCGTAAAGCATAATGCATTTAGATACTCAGATAACTTTCCAATAAGTAAAAGATAACTCTAAAGATATTTGGAACTTTTGCAAATCATCCATTGTACGCTCATCTTGAGAAAATGGCATTTACAGTTGACCCTAAAAAGTCAATTTCGGAGAAGGGAAAGTCGCTTTTTCCAGGAGACAAAGAGACAGGCAACTCCCTTATGCGGTTAATTATTGAATCGTTTATAAATTGGGGGACTCGGTTCTCGACTAATAGCAAAAAATAACCAACTAAATTTAGAAAGACTTTAAATCGGCTGAACGATTAAAAAGTGGTCTTGCCAAAATAATTTATCTTTTATTAAAAAGCATCATAAAAATTGTAATCTCCCGATACTTCAAAACCATAACCTCCTAAAGCTTCGATGTCTAACGACAATGTGTCTAGTACTACTCCTCAACACAAAGGCAAATAAAAATACGGTAGCTTTAAATTAAATCAGCTGTGGAAATTAAATTCATGTTTAACAAGATCGAAGCTTTAGTAGGAATCATCAATGAAGGCAATGAACTCGACTAAATTCAGAGAGAAGTGCAGAGCTACCATCAAAAATTTGAAAAGGATTTACAGAAAATGAGTATCGATCAATAAAAGATGCTGGACAGTCAACCAGAGGATATTTTAGAATTATTCTTCAAAATTTTAGATTTTTTCTACGAGGAACAAAACCTTTATAAATCACATGTTAGCCAAAATGACTACAATTCCTATATTTCCGGTTTTATGATCACTTATTAAAGAATGTTTTCTCCTTCCGATATGAGGAAGGCCAGCAAAATTTTAGATAAAAAGGAAGTGCCTATTGATCGAAAGGTCGAATAGGGTAACATTAATTTGACACCAACCAAGAAATCTGTCAAGGAAACATTAAAGAGCGAGCCCATCGTAGATGAGCCAAAATAAAGATTAAAACCATTAAAAAGGGGAGAGGGTCGATAAAGAGAAGAAGAATAAAATGTGCCATAAAGGGGTAGAAAACTTAATGATGCAAAAGCAAGTGCAATATAAAAATGTTTCCTTGAACTGGATAATTATCCGAAATCTCCCAGCTTTGGTTTTTCTTCAGTTGCGAGTAATTTGTTACAGATGCAGAATCCTTGGACAAGTAAAAGAAAAAAGTGGTTGTCTCACGTTTTCAATCAAAAGCTTCAAAAGTTTCTAGCGTAAGCAAGGCGGTAAAGTTTGCTCCTTCATCTGTTTTTGGAAAATCTACAGTTAAGCTTAAGGGCATTTTTTCTAATCCTCCAAATCCCAGATTGAGTCCTCAGGTATACAGTGGATAGCTTGTTATGGAGAACCAATAACTGGAGAATATATCGCGAGAAGTTAAAAAATAACAAGGACAGAGGCGATTTAAAATGGCTCATTTCAAGCAAAAATATATAATGTACGAGGATGACAATCTGCAGATCGGTTTTAAATTTAGTCAAGTCTATGAAAAAGTAGACAAATTTTCAGCCCTCCTCAACTTTGAACTGTTCTTTGGAAATAAATGCGATAGACCCATTCGTCGATTTGAACTTTTCTTTGAAGGGGACAAACGTACAATGTTTATGATTTAGAGAGTTTAATATATACAAATCCTCAAACGGTGGATAGCACTGTGCTGCCGCTAGCACAAATAAAGCTCGATCTACTAAATATTCCGAAGGTCATGCCATTTGGATTTATAAATATCCACATTTCTTATGAATTGGATTAAAACCCTTATTAAACTTCAGCACTTCTTCCAAACTCTATTCTTAAAATGGTGGCCTACTATAAACTGTAAGCTCACAAATTAGCAACTGAGTGGAAGTAATGCTTCAAAATATTGAAGACTGAACCCTTTAAGCTATCAAGGCATTTTTCCCCTGATAGTTTTATTTCATGCATCCCATAATTGAGTGAAAACTCTTCCTACTATGACTTTTCAAAGGAGGGCAGCGTCACTGACTATGAATTATTCTGTGAAATCATCATCGAATAATCCTATCAAGGACTTTTAAAGATATTAGTGAGACCTAACCTAACAATTGTGCTGCAGGCTGGACTATACAAGCCCTATGGACATGAAAATAACAAGTAAGAGAAGGAATATGTGCAGAAATCATTATAACGATTCCGCTTCTACTTGCAGGGACTCGAAATTGTGCTCAAGGAAGTAGAACCTTGATTTTATTTGGATTTAACTTCAATTATAATATTTCATAAGAACTTTTAAATGAGCAACGAGTAGGATGCTAAATAATCAATCACTGTCAGAGTTACCCTCCACGAAGAAGCTTGTGGATTTGGCAATCTCTGCCGCCTCCAGGATATAAAAACCACTATTCTTGCTATTGTCTTGTGTCTTTCCTCCAAAAATTACGATTTAGTCATTTATAAAGTTAGCCGAAGCGTGATTGCTGCGGCCCCGAGGCATGAAACCTTGTACAAAAGGGTGAATCCTAAGTTACAAGACTGGTACCATTAATTATTAATGGCATTAAAGACTACCACATCGTTCAAGTAATGATTACTATCATCCTGTCCTCCAAATATAACCAATAGTCCTAACAGGGTATTCATAGTATGACCATGCCGAGGTGTTGGTGGACTTCCCTTAGGGTTTACCTTTTGCCACCTTAAAGAAGACACGTTCTATAAGTTTATTTTCCAAAGGTCGTTGAGGTTATGGCTGCGTCGAGATATAAATACAAGTCTATTAGACTGACAATACCGCCAAACACATACATTGTGGATTATAACAAAGCTGCGGTATGTCCATATCTGCCTTCAGGGTGTTCTCCCTATATCGTCACAGATTCAATCCATTGCATTTTCTCAAGATCTAACACTTCAATATCTCCGCAGAGAGATTCGCCTTATACTCCTTCACTACAGTAGTATCCTCCGAAAAAAACAAAAAGGGCCTCAAATATAACACACGATTGTTTCTATATCTTATGAGAATGAGCCTTTGGTAAATTAGGGGAAGTTTGCCACTTACCGTCAGATACGTTAAACGCATGATAATCTTCAAGCACTCGATTGTTGTGTCCTCCATAGATTAGTATCTTATTACCGTAGGCTTTCATGCAGTGGAAGGCTCGGCCATCAGGTACGATCTCCTCGAACTGAACTTTGTCAAAACGTGAATTGATCTTCAGCAGAGAGTTGTAGAACTCGTTTCTGGACTTACCTGCATGTAGGTTATGCTACCTCCGAAGATATAAATATACTCACCAACAGCACACATGGAATGTCCCTCTACTCGTTAATAAGGGAGTTCCACTGAGCTGACTGCTTTTCTCCACTTGAAGTTACGACCGCGCGGAGCCTTCCCATTTGGACTGATGGACATTGATATTGCACTGGGTTTCTTCGGCCGGTTGGGCGTTTCGATGCTAATGCGCTCGTGATAGACCACAATGTAGTTGTTAAGAGAGCCGAATCTGTTTGGTATGGTGGGGTATTTATCATCCACCATGTATTGGTTGCCATATTTAAATTTGAATTCGTAGGTTCGATTCGATTACAAATTTAAGTAGATAATGCTTTCTATGAACAGAATTACTTCTCGTCGCTAGCCCTTAGTGGGTTGAACGTCTTCATCATAGAGTGTTCTTGTGCCCACTCGTCCCAAGAACCGATAACCTTGAGACCATCAATCGGAAAATTTGAAGTAATTTTTACATCCGCACCGAGGTGTTTTTCTACATAACTCTTTTTGGGAAGGATCTAATTCAATGCAGGCGTACCTCCACGATGTTATTAACATTGCCCTGCATATCGCAAGCGGTTGGAGAATTATTGTCGCATCGCCATTGACTGTCCACCTGAAATTTATACTCGTGGCGGCCTGAACTTAAGGCTAGCAGAATATAAAAATAGATGTCACCATTTTGTAATTCGCCTCGGGTCATTGGTTCCCTGCGCTGCCATTTAGTCCAGTCTCCCACAATAAAGACCTCATGAGGGTACTAATATGGATCAGGGTACCAATAGAAGTAGATAGCCTCAGTTGAGCAGGCTCCTTCATGACTATTTCCGCATTTGGCACATAGATCTAATTAATCCATTTCAAAATATTACAACTTTATAAGTCAGACTACTTTTAAATATTATAATAGGAAAAATCCAATGGTAGATCAAAGAAATATAAATGAAGTTACATTTTATACTATTACCATTATCAATAAAAATATTAGAGCTGGGATAACTTAAATCCATATTTTTATCCTTAATATATGTCGTAGCTTATATGATGACCACCACAAAACATGATTTTTGTTTCAGTTTAGAGGGCGTCATAATAGTAATGATGGCCTTACATTGATATTGACTTACTCAATAGTATTATAATAACTATTGAAGGCTAATTTATTATTTATTGAACATGATTTAATGGTTATATTTAATTATTTAATGCAAATGGAAAACCATTAATCCTTTTTCTATAATTTAACTTATTCTATTACACTTTTACAATAGAGGAGATGGAAAACAGTGGCGAAGCTAGTGCCATACAGTTCATACTACCACCAACTAGACTTATTTAAATTAAAAACGCATCCAATAAATTGATCTCAGCCAAATCTATCAAGACGAAGTAATGTCGCATTTGTCTGCAATCAGATTAGTCACAGGCCAATCAACTTATCACTCCTTGTAGTTGCATAGGAAGTATTCAATACATCCATGTCAAATGCTTTAATACATGGGTTACCAGACAATATGAACAAGCTGAAAATCGCTAACATTTTTTCAGCAGAGATCCTCTCAAATGCGAATTATGTCATTAGGCATATGAATTTTCATATTCAACCGAATTTCAATGCGTTTCTTGCCGACTTCTAAAAAATAAAATGACTCGTCTTCCGTTTTTAGCTGCTGCTAATGTGCTTTTTATGATAATAGCAATTATTCTACTTGCCATAACCTCGTATTACGCTAGCTATGATAAATTTTCTTCAGATTATAATATTGAGAATCCACGCTATTTTTTGGTATACGTTGCAATGGGATTTGCAATAATTAGTCTCCTATACGGAGTATACCAATTTATAAAATTGTTTATGTTACAATAAAAGTTAATTCTAAAACCAGCCAATAAGAAAAAGACAAAATAACTGATAAAATCTCATTTAAATGATACTGCCAACTATTCTACTCACCCTGAAAGTAATAGTCGCCCCTTCAATAACATGGTCGTGTAATATTTGGAATGATTTCACTATATTTTTACTTGACAAAATATATTATTGACCTTCTTCATTTATGTAGCATAATTAAGCTTATTCATAACAATAGCAGACTTAAATAAATCAAAAATATCAGACTGCCTATTAATTGAACACTCAATTGATTCTTTAAAATGATTTCGTTCTGTATGCCTCTTCAAAGCGAAATATTTTTTTGATATAAGATATCTTCTGTTATATATTGGCTCTGGAAAGAAGCAATGAACGATATAATATTTTTGATTCAAACATTGATTTCCAATTATCTCGTAGCTGAGGATGAGTATATAGTTTACAGTAGTCTTCTTTAGTAATCCAGGTTTTATCAAAATATTTTGGGAGTTCATTTATCTCTTCACAGTGAGAGACCTTTTAGTTAATGAACTTGCGATGAGGGAATTTGAACAAAGACAGAAAATTTTTGGTCGGGTATCCTTTTTTTTTAGAATACATTAAAACTGTCTTCTTCGACTGCTCGAATTTAATTTTAGGCTATTCCTTATCTTCAACTTATCTAAATTTATCTACTGTTGTCGGGGGTAGAGCAGGCATGACTTGTTCTTTTTCTGTGATTGAAATGTTTTCTTCTTTAATGATATCCTATTCATGCTATTGATGTGGAATTTGCTTGATTTTAGCTTAGAAATCAAGAAACAAACGAAGTTTATGTGCAAGTCTAGACGGTGCTAAGGCAACATCGTAAAGTTAGTATATAATTGGTTCGATGTCATCATGTTCAGCATACATTTTTATGCAATTTAAATATCGTGGGCTCAGTATTTATTTAGCATAGATTTAATGTGGTTTTGTTGATTAAATACTGTTAAATTGTTCAACCAAAGCTATAAATTCTTTGATAATGGATGGGAAATGCCAGGGAACTAATTTTTTGATTGCCATTAATTTATAAATAAAAGCTGTAATGCTGTGCTGTGACATCCACACTGATTTTTGAATACATATTTATTTAATTTCTTTATAAATTTGAAGTTTCCTCATCGATTCATTTAAAAATATTAGATATTTTGGGTGCATGAATTTTGTAATGTCATTCCCATTTTTATTAGACTTTTTATTAATTTTCTTACTTTGAAGTTGTGCTGGGCTACCAAATTATTATTTTTTGAGTTAATCTTCATGTCCATTTGGAATAATTTTATAATTTTCTTGACTGTCTTAACATTTAATATTGACAATGTTGAGCTCCGAATTAAAAATAGAATTGTCAAAATGGCTCATGTGGGAATTAATGAATAGGTTAATATGTGATTTTTCGTTCTCTGTAAGCAGCCCCTTCTAATCCATTTCTCTCATTCTTTCATAAAAAAAATGTTTCATCCTTGCTATGTTTTCGTTTTTAAAACAATCACCACCACTAATTTCCCGGAGCATAGAAATATACGTTTTTTCAAAATCATGCTGAATTTATTATCTTTCAACTTTTTAATTTTACTTATATTGTGCTGCGGATTATTATATTCCTACTAACTTATCATACCTGCCAACAGAGTTTAGTTCTGCATGCCTTCTTTAAAAAGAGAGTCCTAATTAATTCTGCTGATCTAATTAATGTCCAAATTTGGCATACGTTTCAATTTTATTGGATAGTATAGTTAATTTTTAAATTTTGTTGTCAGGAAAATTCAGATGTTTCTCATCTATTTTGTTGATAGGATTGGCGCTATTCATTGGCATAAAGCATTTTTCTATATTTTGGAGTTGGGGTTTCTCTGGAATAATTTTGATTTCTCCGTTTTCCATATTTTCCAATTACAAAATTAATTAATGATTATGAAGTTTTATAAAGGTAAATATGATTTATTCTTATAGCATACCAATAAATTTTGATACTTTTTATATCACTATTTCATATTTTGCTTATATTTCCGTTGCTTCAGCTAAAATTAATCATTAGACTATACGGTGAGTAATAATAATTTATAATTAGAAATATTCCAATCATTTTATTGACAATTCTATGAGCCACAGTTTATTATCCTTTGTGCTGATCCAATTTTTTTGCTAATCTACGATATTCCTCTAAGCTTGGAATGCTTCATATACTCCAGTGATATGTGCAATAGATCCATGCTTTTTTTTTAATAATAAAATATGGTGACCATTTAATTCAAACATTTTTCTTTCTTTTTTAATTAGTAGTGATACTTAGCATTTTTTTGAAATCCAGAGATTGAATGAAATGTGAAAAAGAGATGACAATTAATTTGTTCAATAAGCTTTAGACTCAGTTTGCTCAGATTAATTAAAGTCTAAACATTCATCATCAGAGTACGCAGCCTCTAAAGCTTGAGTTAACTAGTCTTATATTTCGATAATTGATAATAAAATATAGATAAGTCTTTCGTTATTATTGTATAATACTTTTTATCGTCAAAAACAATGAATGGCATTTCAATAGATTTTTAAAGAAATGAATATTTAGATTATAGCGAGGAAGAAATTCCAGAAATCAAAAAGGATGAATTTTACCCTCAATAGGCACTAAAGTCATTCAATCCTATTTTAACAGAGGAATAATGGGTAATTGATGATAAAATTGAGCGAAAGAAAAGATCAATGAAGAAGAAACTTTTGTAAAAGTAGAAAAAGGAAGCATATGCAACTAAAAATTTTCTGCCCTTGTTTCGATATCCTCATCAGAGATACATCTAAAAGAGATTCCCCCAATACAAATAAATTAGCGCAGTGGCTGAAATATTTTAGAAGCAAGGAATTGCCAAAAGGGATTATTAGGTCCTTTATGGTCAATCTGAGCTGCGTGCTCATTGGTAATAAATGTTTAATAATAAAATATTATATCGATACATGCTTCTCTCCCGAGCCAATATTAAACAAAAAAAAGCCTTTGCTAAAAAAATATTTCGCTTTGAAGAGGCTTTCCTGACCAAAAGCTTTAATAGAATTAAGTGATAATTAAGTGATTGATAATTTATTTGTAGTTCTACTTTATCTGCTTAAGTTCAATTAAAAATTATCAGCTCATTTATTTTAATGTAAATTTCGCAGAATAAGTACCATTTCGTCCGGTTGAGCAAAGGTAGCGAACGCAGAGTGTCCATTAATCTCCAGCTGAGTGTAATCTGTGTAATAGTACACTTTATGACTGGCATTTTCAGTTCTCTCCGTAGCCTTGATACCAAGACACACTATTTCACCAGCTTAGTTGATGAAAATACGTATTTGGTTTCCGTATTAATCTCTCATAAGCTTACGACATTTTACACAGACATGCTTCTTTCCATAATATTGGACAGAGATGTTGTCCTTTGAGAAGCAAATTGGACAGCTGAAGTTAAGATAATAGTACCAATCACCCATGGAAATGGTAGTTTATTGTAACTGCCTGCTTCGTTTGGCTTTAAATTTGGAAATATGTTTCTTTTCGTCTACTAATTTGATAATTTAGCCATTATGTGATGGCAGATAGACTACTTTGGGTTGATCAGCTCGCAATTATTCAGGTAGTTCCTTGGTGAGGAGATGATAATGCCGATTGGCTAGATAAGAAAGCATGATAGAAGAGGAAGAATTAATGTATAGAAGAATATTATATTTTAAGATAAAGCGTCCATTATCTCAATTGATTCTACGAGTCAATTGAATATATCATCTTCTATAAAATCAAGAATCGTTTTCTCAATGATTGTTAATTAAATTGAAAAACTCTTCCACTTGAGAATATTTTTTTGCTTGTTCGATTAAAAACAAGTATAAAGTGAGACAATTAAATAAACAATTATCAAAGCTGATCAATTAATAATTCGATTAATATTTTCTATCTTCATGAATTATTCAAATGGAGAATATAACGAATATATTATATATTAATAAAAGTAAATGATCGACCTCTATGAGGTACTCGTACCTCTCTTTATTTTCTTACCCCTGATAGATGTTATTGTACTCAAGTTGGAAATCAAGGATACTGTTACTCTTATGTAGCTGCAATAAAAATAGTCATCCACGATCCTGCAAACAGAATAACAAATTGAAGCAACTCCCTTCAAAACAACAGTTAAACATTTTCTACTCAATTTCACCCTTCTGGAAATGTTTATAGTAAGGAGAGCAAAATCAAAGATAAGTTTGCTGCTGTCAATATCAATCATATGCCTTGGCG
>Ga0302268_1001650_pt1 | contig 11662 bp, 10 predicted proteins | sample III_Bog_E2_1_FD_194554 | JGI IMG/M metagenome (GOLD analysis project Ga0302268, IMG submission 194554) | Peat permafrost microbial communities from Stordalen Mire near Abisko, Sweden - III_Bog_E2_1 | ecosystem: Environmental > Terrestrial > Soil > Wetlands > Peat | place: Sweden: Abisko...
TTTCAGATGGTCTTTTATATCTATGCCTCTAAGCTACCTCGTCTTCTCTAAACGCTAACGCCGTTTAATTTTGATTCTTCTGAGTTTTGGCGAGATCCCTAATTTTCCAAAACTAATCTGCTGACAGATCCTTATCATGCCTTCTAGGTTGTATAACTTTTGGCATCAACAATCTATTTATTATTAATGGTAAAGATTATAATTACAATTTAAATTATACGATGCAGGAGTTTGAATCAAATAACCAACCCGAAGAACATGATTGGGCACTGTACCAAAAGCAGTATCAGATGGACAGAATGTTTAAAATCATCAAGAAATATCATTTCCGCATTTTTATGAATAACTTTAAGTATGTTTGACTCTAACTAGGTTGTGGGTTATTCAAAAATTGCTCAAGCATACTAACAGCAAACCCTAAATTGTGTATATCATCGAAAAGGCTCAGGATGACTGGCCATATAAAGCTCTTGTGCTTAAAAAGAATAAGAATTAACATGAAAAACTGTAATTCTAATTTGTCAGTATGTGCGCTGAAAAAATCCAGTCAATTTTTAAGGGCCATTTAATTCGGAGGAGGCATGTCATTGCAGTAAATCGATTAAAAACATTTAAAGCTAAAGCTTTAGCACTCATCAAAGGCTGGAAAGTAAGGCAGGTGATGAGGTGTTTAAAGATAAGAGAGGAAATGAAGACAATTCACATAAAAAAAGCTGAGGTTGCGAAAGAGCAGAAAACCCTTAGTGAGACTAATAATAAATATAGCATTCGCAAATTGGAATATTTGCAAAAGAGTTTATAAGATTAAATCATACAATTTTTGAACAAATTTAATCATTTGTACAGCACGGGAGGATGGACTTTTTAGCCGAAAATTGAAAGACCCGTAGTGAAGAGTCAAAAAATACAAAAATGGAATAAAAGGTCGGACACAAAGCCTCAAAAATAATAAAGTTTCAATGAATTGTAAACAAAAAGGTAAGAACCTCCTGCCAGTGGTGAAATGTCACCAATTCCTTAGCCCAAATAGAAAAAAATAGAAAGACCAAAAAGAGTTAGATAAATGAGAAAAAAGCCGCAAAAAGTAGTTGAATAAAATTCTATGAACGAATTTATTCAAGACGAACCTAAAGCCATCTCATCAAATGAGCCTGGCTCATCTAGCACATTAATTAGTGAAGATCGCCCAATTCAAGCAAAGGGGGCATACAAAATTGACTAATAAAATCCAAAATATCAATAAAAAGAAGCAAAACCAAAATAAGTTCCTGAAAATAATGAAGAATAAAAAACAGATAAAAATGACAAAAAGACTGAGGCTAAAATTATCTAAAAAAAGAAGATGTAAAAACGACAAAAATACGATCCTAGAAAAGCAATCCTATAATAAAAACAAAAGAAAAAATAACTTCAGGAGCAGCAAGTCAAATAGGCCTCGAAGCCTGTTTAGCCCGAATTAAATAGTGTCAGGAAGATTCCAAACCCTCCTTAATAAAAATAAAAAACTGAAAAATAAGCTAAATCGCAAAAGAGTCTCAAACAAAATGAGAAATAATAAGTCGGCAATAGGAATACTGTTGTTGGGGCTTCAAAGGTTAATAAAAGCAAGGTAGGAGCCAAGATAGATTGCTGGGGTAATCGAAAAACTGTAGTCAAGAAATTTCCGGGCCGTTAGAGCAATCAATCAGTCAACAGTATGATATAAGGCGCTGAGATACAGCAGCAAGGTAAAAATTATTTAGATCTACTTACATTATAAAAAATTAGGAGTAGAATTCAAGAGCAAGAGAGATAAAGATAAAGGGAAGAACAACTTTAGGAAGAAAGGAATACTGCTAGGATTGAGGATAGAGAAAACCAACATCTACGCAAAGATAGAAGCACTGAAATGATTAAAAAAATGTCTTATGAAGAACATAAAATGGGCAAGACCCAAAGTCTAGCAACAGGATTTAGGGAAAAGCAGAGAATAGCAGAAGAACAAAAAAGAAAAGAGATTATTTATCGTCCAGTCTAATAACTGGAGTAAACCTATAATAATCAATACATCAATCGTTTTCAAAGTATACTCTTCTATATATAGACCTCATGCCTAAGCTAGGACTACTAACAGCAGCCAGAAGCGCTGAAAAACTCAGCTCCATACCTGTTCTCCCCATCAAGAGCTTGTATATCTAAAAGATGATGTCATAAAATGTAATTTCTCAAAGGTTTTGGGTATTTGTATGATGATTTAGCAAACTGTTTCCAAAATGTAAAAGAGAGTGAAAGAATTCATTAATGGATGAGATAGTGATCATTGATTTATCATATTTCATATAATACAACATCATCATTACTTTTTGGCTTTATTCACTTTATTTTTGATTTTGATTTTTTAGGAATTTTATTCAGTGACTTCATTAGGCTATTACTACTCTTATTCAGCCGCAAGATCTACAACTTATTACAAGACAGGATTAAATTTGATATGCTGAGCCTTGACTTTGGCAGCTTTTTCCTTTTTCAGCTTGGCATCCTCGTGCCTCTTATTAAACAGTCTGGTCAATTTAGTCTTTATCTGTGCAGATATCTCCGATAAAGGATTAATCTTATCCAAATTAAACTGTAAAGCAGCTAAATGCTCATTAAGAACTAATGGACTAAAGTGGTATTGCTCCATCATCATGCAAGCCTATTCAACTTCCTCTCTTTTTAAAAGAGAAACTAATTCGTTCATTATTAGGGGGCAATAGAGATATTTAACCGATTTCCAATTGGAGCAAAGTGTTGTTGGGTATATGTAATCTTTAAACTATTTGGCAAGTCTTTTTAACTTTCTCTCACTTGAATTTTTGCCGAGCCAGGAGGGAAAGAGAGGATAGCCTATACTTTAACTAATTTTTTCAGTCGAGTAAACGCATGACATAAAACCATACGATGGCATCAATCCCCACTATTGCTCCTTTCTAATTGTTTTATCAATAACATCGCCGACCACCATTCCGTGAATCCCTTCCACAAACCGATGAAATTACCCAATAGAGAGTTGTGATTTTCTAGCTGATGCCAATAAATTTTAATGGACCATCAAAGGGACAATATCACTATCGATAAAAAAGCACTCTGTCCTTTCACTAATCTTCATTCTATCGAATTATGATCGGTTGAGAAGTTTGCGAGTGGAATCAAAGTAATTAATCATCACTGATGCGTCCTTAGAGTGTTTATTACGACTGCTCAATGCATCTAAAGTTATCTTTCTTGAGACAGTCCTGAAAATTACCTACAAGTAGCTGATAATCTGCCTCATATCATTTTGAAAGCTTTACACAAGTTGTTCCAAGGCCCGATCTTATCCACTTCCTCCTTATGATGCCAAGATGCTTTTTAATCTCTTCACAACAATATTTTTTGCTGGTTTATGAAACCTGATATCTAAGCAATGGGCTGCAAGGGATCTAATTTTTTCGCTTGCTCGATCATTACAAATGCAAATGATGGGAATCTTGGATGATTTTATTAAATTAATTATGGCAGCAACACCCCCTCTATCTCCAGAACTCATTCCATCCACTTCATCCATTATTAGAACAGATTTTGTTAAAACCTTGCTGGTGGTGAGGTTAAAGGAGCCAGATTACATTGTGTTCACTCCGCTACGATTGCGGACATCGCTTGCATTAAATTCAGTTATGGCAAAGTTATACTACATTGCTAGCAAACGAGCTGTCGTTGTCTTACCAATACCTGGATCTCCGCTAATGAGCGCTGCTTTGGAATTAATAGACCCTGCAGCATTCCATCCCTTGATTTCCTTTACTTCCCTTTTGTTTCCTCTGATTTGAATATCTTCCCAGCTCTAAAGCCATTCTCTCAATAATTTGATCTGACTATTTTCTCCAACTACTTCGTCCAGATTTTGTGGTTTGTGCTTTTATACCCAAGACCTATTATAGTTTATTCTTTCAATATCAGTCATCTCTTTTGGATACAATTATTAGGAGTCAATCTCTCTTTTATGATCTGGTTTCCTTTGATGCTATCCCCTTTTTATGGAAGGTTGCGCGTAAGAGGTGATTGTGCTAGTTTTAATCTTATTCTTATTGAGATGATGATGCACATCAAAACCCGTGTTATCAATAAAATACTGATCAATCTCATCATAGGGGATAATTTTAATATGCTTTTCCCGAGCTTACTTGCTTTTTGCAGTTTAGTTGACTGGTTGATTGGTCCTCCTTTTGAAATGATCAATTATAAAAGCGCCTTGAATTAATAAAGTGCATTTTTTTACGAGTGATTTTGGACACTATCCTCCAAGTTGTTGAATTACTTCAATTAGATCATCTCTCGAATAATCTTAAAATTAACCAGTAAAGACAACCACCTCCCCCACCAATGGTCCAGTTTTCACTTATCTTGCTGTTTTAATTGAGGATTTAGTCTTTACTTTTATCTATTTGCTTGGTTAAGATTTGATCTACTTCTTATCCACTGCTTTTGTTTAAACTACTTCTTTTTTGTGAACTGGCTTCTCATCCTGAAAGGCATAGTCATCTAAATTCTCATGTTTATTGGCTGAGGCTAGACTCAGCTTCATGGCTTTCTAGATGAGTTTGTTCTCATCTTAATTACCTCCATTATATTTTTAATAAGTCGCTAATGCCTTGGGTTTGATAACCTGATTGATGAGCTGATCATCATCTGAAGATATATCTGAATGATCACTAACGATAAAATCATCACTTTTTTTGCTTTCCTTTTTACCTTTTTTAAAACGCATTGTCTATTCTATAGTCAGCTGGACTTTTCCTCTCTTACTGTTTGATTATGATTTTCCTTTTGCAGGTTGCTTCTTCATCATCTTATCTAAGAAACTAGTCAGAGCTTGACTTCCATTTGGTTTTTTGCTTTTCAGAGCCTCTATCTCCGCCTACCTCTCTCTCAACATTTCCGCTTAATTTTTAAACCCAAATTTCTTGTATTAGGGCTATTAATCGTCAAGCCTTACAGTTTTATCTTCATCATCATCTTCTGATTTTAAAATTTCTTCTTGATGGTTGACTTCACTCATCTTTTTTAATCGACGTCTGCCCGAACTATTATTATGGTCGCTCTCTTTTCTTTCCTACAGAGCAATGATTTCTTCACTTTCCTCTTATATTTCTAACTTGCGTTTATGTTTTGAAGTGGGAGTCTGTTTGTTGCCTGACATTATTTATGGCGCTCACTAAAATTATTAATCAAAATTGATAAGGATCAGATATCTATTTATCTGATATCACTTTGTATCTCAACTTCCATCGTTCCACAAATTTATTAACAAAATAGAGATGTTATCAAATTCACTCCCTTTTCTACATGTTTACAATCTGTTTATAAAAGTTTAGGTTTGTAGCTGTCATGATAAATGCAATAGAACAATCAGATAGCTTAGTATTGAATAGGTTCTTTCGGATCGATAATTCTCTTTTTGTACAAGATTCTATATCCGCAGTCGGTGCACTTGACAGCATCATTGGGTTTCAGTTTGGACTCCTTCCCGCATTCTAAATGATTAAAGTGTTACTTCTGTTGCCGCAGACATAGATAACGTGGACTGTCTTTATTTATTGCACCTCCATACAACCAACAAAATATTATAGACAATTTACTATAGCCAACTTGCATATTGAAAAATGATATAGTCAATGATTTAATGTTATGACTTAATTTTGTGGAAGGGAATCATTCTATGATATATTTCTTACAAGTTTATTGTGAAATAGTTGGTTTTGTTTTGAACATAATTAATCCTTGATATAATGCGAGCTTGGAATTGGCTTTTCAAAAAAGTCAACAAAATACGTATTGAAGGGCCTCTCGATCAGAAAATGTATTAAGCATAATAGGTAGATAACAACAAACCATTGGCATTCTTAATAAAATTAAGTCGTCTAACACTGAAGCCTTAGTTATTGTTATTAATTCCTATGGAGGATCACTGAGAGTCGCAAAAAATATCTCATATACCTTGTCAAACCTCCGGTCACACAAGTAGAAGCTGACTTACTTAGAATTCCGATTTATTGCTTTGCTGAGTAATTCTGTCTGAATAGTGCAAATATCATTTTAACTGCAGGAAATCGGTGCTTCGCTAGTTTGCCTGTATTAATATAGATAAACTCTCAATAATTGGAGATTTCGGATATGTCTATCAGAATTACGAATTTGATGAATTCAAAAAGCAATTTAATGTTGGTCTTGAAACAATATCGAACAGTACGCCCAAAGTTAGCACCTACTCCAATTACTATCAATATAATGATCAAGCATTTATCAATAAATGGGTTAATAACAGTGCTGATGAACTGAAAAGATAAGTGTTCAATAGCAGGCAGTAACAGTTATCCTCTCAAAAGATTTCATATGAAACTTTTGAGTAGAAAATCCTAAAAGGGGGAACCATAAATCCGAGCGAAGCACTAAAATTAGGTCTTATTGATGGACTTCTAACCTACAATAGCTTCTTAAGTATTTAATCTCTTACTTAGAAACTAATTTTCCAGGTCGACGGATAAAAGAAGACAAATAGGGGCGATAATACCGAGCTAAAAACTTTTTAAGAAACACGCTTGAGATTTTCAAGGAGTGAAGTGATATAAATGAGAGATAATTCCTAATCATTCCTAAATATATTGATTGTTCACGCCCGACTGTTTGTAGTGCTCCCAAAATTGGTAAACTTCATAGTCATTGCTGTTGCAATAAGAATAGATGCTTGCGACTGTTATTTCGTTTTTCATTAGTAAATGAAAAAGCAGCTTTGCTCGAACTTTGGCATCGATTAATCTGTCCCGCTTTTAAAGACATGCCAAGATAGTCTTGGACAACTAGTTTTAGCACTTAACACTTTTACAATAAATAAAGATAGCAAGCAGATTGACTAACTCATTAATTAGGCGGTCTCTCAAGAAATGATGAAGCCTATCTTTAAAAAAAGCAATATAAACAACTTACGCGCTTTCGGGGGTATTATACTCGTTGACCAATACATTGTAAAGTATCCTGAGGAAGGTTTCAATGTCTTATACTTCTGATATGAAGAGGCTGCATTTCTTCATAAAAGAGCTAATCATTTGATAAGTGATCCAATTCTCATGAAATACTTGATTACTCACAAATCTAAGTGCCACAACAATATGCTTTTCATGGATAGTCTAGAGGAGATAGGCCACCAGTTCTCTATCAATATCCTAATAACAACAGTGTCTACCAATTTATAAAAGTAGAAGATTTTCATAATTTTAGTAGTAATGTCCTGATTGTATTCGATGGAAGATCTGACGAGCAAGCCGTAGCAGTTTGATTTTTGATTTTTTGTTGAGAGACTAAGTTGGAGAAGTTATCATGGTCAATAGTAGAATCTGATAGGAAAGTTTATTGTTTCTTGGCAGAGCTATTGATAAATAAAGTTCTATCTCCCCCAAAAAACTATTATGTTTCTATATCGTTGTTGTTGCTTGCAAAACGCTGAGTTCACATGCGATTTCGAACAATATTCCTCCATCCTCACAGTTATTGCTTAAATCAGTCACCAATTGATTGAAGATAGGGAAAATAAAGTTGATTCGAGCAAGAAATGGTTTTAGTTCATCTGGGATGAACCTCCATATCATGAAGAGGAGTTGTATGAGTTCATTCGCTTAATTTTATTTGAGGTCAAATAATTTATAGTTCTTCCCTAAGAAAACGACAATAAGCTAGGTTAGATAGGGCAGAACAGAATCTGGACAAGTGTAGAATTGTTGTAGCATGTAAGAAACTATTACCTGGATGGGTTCATCGAAGTCTAGCATGCACTTTATTGCTTAATCAAAGGACCTTGCATAGTAACTATCCAATATTTCCTGTCTTTTTGCACTCATTTTAATTGAAATGTCTTGTCTCCTGATCTCCAGCCGAAACTAATCTCTCCTCTTCTCAATCTCCTTCATTTATTATAGAGCCATCAGTCAAAAGAATGTTAAATCAGTAGCAATAGTGAATTTCTCCATTATTCATCTTGACTGTTCCGAGCAAGTATTATAAGAAGGCAAGATCAAAGTTAGAACGATTATAATAATGATAGAAATAATTATTTGATACAAGCCAATAGATTCGTAATCAGAGGATCATGTGGGTAGGATGCTCAAGGTAAAGCTTTATACGGTTGAGCCATTGAGCAGCGAGAGCTCCGTCTACTGCTCGGTGATCCACTGCAGCAATCACATCCATTATTTCAGCCACTCGGTAAGGAGTAGGACCCTCAGCAAACACCAATTTCTTTTATGTCTTACCCACACCCAATATAGTTGCCTGAGGAGGATTAATAATGGACGATACTGTATTAATTCCAAACATTCCAAGATTGCTGACTGTAGTTGTTCCACCCACGTATTAGTTAGGGTCAAGTTTACCTTCTTTTGCTCTTTTAGCAATGTCTTTGGTCCTTCGAGCAATGTCAAGAAGTCCAAGAGTTTCAGCTCTAAACACAATAGGAGTAATGAGCCCTCCTTCAATGGCAACTGCAACGCTTATATCTGAATACTTAAATCTTCTGATAGATGTTCCATTCCATTGAACATTCACATCAGGATAATCTCTAAGGGCCAAAGCCATAGCTTTAACAATGATGTCATTGATGCTAATTTTTACTCCATTTTCCTTCTCTCTTTTGTTCAATTCATTTCTGAGTTCGTTAGTGGCTCCCATTTCAATGGAAGAGGAAACATAATAATGAGGGATTGTTTGCTTGGACTCAGTTAAGCGACGTGCCACAGTTTTCCTCATGCTAGAAAGGGTAGTATCCTCGTATGGATTCTACGGTACTTTGAATCCTTTTGAAGGTTTATGAGCTTTGTCTTTCTTGTCTGTTGGTACCTCTTCCTTTTTGGGCTAGACTACAGCGACAACAGGTTTTGGGGGAACATATCCATCAACATCTTGTTTTATAATTCTTCCGTTAGGTCCTGATCCTTTTAATTGGGTGATATCAATCCCCTTTTCATGAGCAACAGTCTTGGCTAAGGGACTGGCAATTACTCTATCTCCCGTGTTTCGTGATTGCTGACTATTTTATGTTTGTTGTGTCTGAGGGCTGCTTTGAGGAGCAGAAGAACTTGCAGCCTGAGGTGCAGATACAGGAGCTTGTCCTTCAACATAATCAGCGAATTGAGAAATAAGATCCTTACTCTTCACAACAATTGCCACTTCCTTACCAATTGGAAGAGTTTCGTTATCATTGACTGTAATCTTAGCTAAAACACCATCTTAAGTAGCTTAGTAGTCCACTGCAGCTTTGTCAGTCTCTATTGAGAAGAGAGCATCACCAATGACGAACTTATCTCCTGGCTTAATCTTCCATTTCAAAATTTTTCCTTCAGTCATTGTGGGACTGACAGCAGGCATCCTAAATCAAAACAAAGATACTTTAGAAGAGTATGTTGAGGATATGATTTTGATGGGGGAGGGGGAGGTGCTGAAGTTGAAGGCGCTGAAGTAGGAGGAGGTGTGCTTTCAGGAGCTTTCTTTTCTTGAGGCTTGGACTATGGTTCAGATGACGATGCACCGAATTTGTAGCTTGCAAATTCTCCAATATCTGATGATTTTTTTGTGACAATTGCAACGGGAGTGCCAAGAGCAATGGTTTAGCTGCTATCAAGTGTTTTGGCCAAGAATCCTTTTTCCTGAACCTAGAACCCCATTGTTGCCTTATCCGTTTCTACCTCACATATAACATCTCCAGGCTATACCTGATCTCCCGCCTTCTTGAGCCACTTGAGAATTTTGCCTTCCGTCATGGTAGGAGAGAGTGCTGGCATCTAAATGTCAAATGTTTTACAGTCAGTACCTAATGCTTCGGAAAGGCAAAGCTAGCGAGTAGCATGAAGGTGAGTTGTTTTTGTGCTAACTGTGAGAGTTTGAGGGCTCCGTATGTGAGTTTAAACATATGATTTAATTAGTGCTATCATATTTCATAATAAGTGGATTAGTAAAGAAATAATACGCAATGAATCAAGGAACTGGCTCCGAATAAGCCCATGGATGTTTGTCCAGAAAATGTTCAATGGCCTTTCTCAGGTTGATGTTTGGATAAAGGATGTTGGTTTTGATAGGCTTACCACTTATTGGATCAATTCTACCATTAGTTCCGAGCAATTCCTGATAGGCATTTCGCGAGTAGGAATTACCATATTAATTACAGACTGGATCCCGCATGATCATTTTTGTGATAGTGCATACCAAAGCCCGCGGTATTTATGCTTTGGCGCTGTATTTCTTCTCTAACAAGCGCGTCACATTCTCATTCAAAGAGTCCTTTTCTTCTTAGGTTATGGAGGAATCAGTCTCAACGATATTCTAGTTTACATAATATCTACGACTAAATAGCTGCGCAAGAGCCGCTTTTTGTCAGCAGATTATTCCGTAGTTAGCAGCCAGAGCTTTTTCTTTGCCTTATAAATTTAATCTACAAATCGATCTGAAAACTCAGTTTTTCCTTGACTAGGGCACAGTCTAAGACCTTAATACACTAATAGATACACTTTTTGAGTTGCTCTATGGCCATTTAAATTTTAGCTCTATCTTTAGAATGGACTGCGATTTCGGATAATGTTTCTCCCATCAGAAAATAGCCCTTGATGTTTTTATCATCGAGTTTTACTGCCTTTTAAGCGTCCAGATAACTCTGAATTAGTAGAACAGATTACTGTTTCGTAGTCCTGCAATTATCGGTGGCAGCGAGATCGGTTAGAGTAGAGGATACTGATAGTAGGGCATTGACTCTGAATATATGATAACTTACTATTGCTTCAGAGTACTTGGTAATGGCCCCCGCGTAGTCTTTTAGTTTGAAGAGGCGATTTCCTTCTTCTTTCAATCCTAGGGCTTTGGCTTGGCTCTATTAAGAGTTCATTATATATAACAAGTTTGATATTTCTAAATATTAAGCACTACTCATAAAAAAAATATTATGCTGACAAATCAAATTTGATATCGGAAGTAATTAGAAGAAATAGGATTAGAACTAAAACTTAAAAAGATGTAAGTATTTTCGATCTAGACTTAACGAAGTTTCAGTATTCTAATTTCTTAAGAATTTTCATTTTTTAATCTTCTTCTATTGATCCTAAATTTGGCACCACATCATATATAGCAGTAGATGATTGGTATATTTGTGGCGAATTCAACTTTTCGCAATGGTTGTTTATACTTCACCAAAAATCATTATACATTGATAATTAAATCGAAAATTAATGGAAGACAAGCGTGAAGAAATAAAGAGATACCTGCAAACAATAGTGAACCCTATTCTCAAGCCTATGATAGAAGAGATCACTCGCTTACGACCTCAGAACATCATGGAGTTCATATTGTAATACGTCAAGAAACAAATCGGTACTCTCAATCTTATTTTAGAAATCAGCAAGTAATAAATTCAAAGGTCAGATACTAATGAATTATCAGAGAAATCAATTACCAAATAATAAGAGGCAGAGATAGACAAGAAAAGAGAGGAAAAACTAAAGAAAAGAGCATAGAAGAAAAACAACAGACTAGGAATTAGCGCTGAAACTTATGGCTAGTATAACAAAAAAGGCGAGTTTACGCCTAGGGTCATTCCGAAGAGTGAGCAGTCTTATCAACTTATTCGAAGTCT
>Ga0302268_1001651_pt1 | contig 11657 bp, 9 predicted proteins | sample III_Bog_E2_1_FD_194554 | JGI IMG/M metagenome (GOLD analysis project Ga0302268, IMG submission 194554) | Peat permafrost microbial communities from Stordalen Mire near Abisko, Sweden - III_Bog_E2_1 | ecosystem: Environmental > Terrestrial > Soil > Wetlands > Peat | place: Sweden: Abisko...
TAGTGAAATCCGTACTGTTGACCTGCCACTGTGTCAATACATCCTTTGATGACATCGTAACCCTTGGAATCAAGAGTACGAGTCTTAACAGCCCGGGGTGCAAGTAGTGGATTTCCTGCAAGTCGGGCGACGTAGTCGGCTACGCGATCTCACAGCACTTGGCAACGGACGTGGAGATTCGGCTTCTGCAAAAGCGCTTCTGATTTATCCGACACGTGAAGAGTAAGTAAAGGGTCAAAACAAGTCTGCCGAAGCGGTTCTTCCACTCCCGCGGCGTGCCCGCGCCCAGCAGCTGGCGCAGGATCAGGCTTAGATTGAACGCGCCCACGTGGATCAGTTGCCGCTTCCAAATGTTTTCCTGTCCGCGCAGATGGCAACGCCGCATTCCGCCCGTCTCGTAGCAGTGCGCGAAGCTGCGCTCGACCAACTCGCCGCGCCGCCGCAGTAAACTCTTGCCATACTCACCCCGCACCCGCCGCCGGTTCGCATACACCGCTTGCTGCTCGGCCTGTTTGCCCGCCCAGTTCCGCCGTCCCTTCTGTTTCTTCTCCGGGATGTAACTGCGCACGCCATACGCCTTCATCCGCTTCACCACCGCGCCGCTGTGATAGCCCTTGTCGGTCACCGCCTCTTCGATGCCGGCCACGTTCACCTTCGGCGCTTCGTTGGGCCGCAACTCCGCCTCGCGCCCGACCTGCTCCGCCACTGCCATCCCGGCTTCGCACAGCGTCTCATCCAGCGTGGCCGTGTCGCCCCGGTCGGCGCCTTGCAGCGTGACCGCCAACACCGCGCCCGTGTCCAGATCCACCGCGTGCTCGGCTTTATGCGCCAGATGCGTGCGCCCATCCTTCATCTTCGCGATCCGCGCATCGCCATCCGCGGGGCTCTTCCACTCCTTATTCGACGTCCGCTTCTTGCGCTTGCGATCTAACCGCGCCAAGTCTTCCCGCGTCGGTGTCGCGATGCCCGAGGCCTTCGCCAGCCCCCGCAGAAACTCCTCGTAACTCTCGCCCGTGTCCCGCCGCACAATCGAGCGCATCGCCGCGTTTGCCTCCAGCGTCGTCGCATCAATCGCGATCCGCTGGCCTTTCAGCAGTCCGCGATCGGCCAGCACGCCCAGCACCCAGGCGAATACTTCGCGATGCGTATCCAGATCGATCAGCCGTCGCGTGCGCGAGATCGTCGAGTGATCCGGCGTGTACTCGTCCAGCGAAATGCCCACAAAGCGCCGCAGCGCCAGCGAGTCCGCCAGCCGCCAGGCAATCCCGCGCTCCGCCCCGATGCCCTCGAAATACCCGATCAGCAACGAACGAAAGTAAATCCCCGGCGACAGCGACGGACGCCCGTACTTGGCCGCATAGAACTTCGCGCACCGCTTCTCGACAAACTCGTCGAAGCCCTCGGCTTCCAGCAACTCATTCAAACGCTGATAAAAAGGATGCCCCGGCGCCGATGCCAACTCCGTGTGCGCGATCCACAACCCCTCTTGCTTCTCCCGCTGCCTGCGCGTGCCCATCGCCATGCGCCGATTCTACGAACAAACCCTGTGTATTCTTTAAAAGTTTTTGCTCGCGAATCCAGACTTGCACCACGGGCTGTTAGCAGGCTGCGGAAAAACTCCGACTCGCGCCGATTTTGGGAAGGGCACGAGTTCCACTCGTGCCGTAACTGCCGCGAAATCAACAGCGGCTTCCAGCCGCTGGGGGAATGTTGCGTTGGAAAAACCCGACGGTGTACTTGCTTTTGGGTGGCGCAGCGGTTTACCGCTGCGATAACTGGCTTGTTCTCAGTGCGGCTTCAGCGGCTGAGGTCACACAGTCCGCCCAAGAACGAGTTTTTCCACAGCTTGCTAGTGCGCGGCCTCCACCACTACCACCACGAAGGAATCCGGCTCAATTTTTCTCTCCTGCCGAGTTCCTGTCACATTTGCCGTGACGGTGAACAGTCGATGCGTCTTCGGATCGAGCGCCATGGTGCGTGCCGCTTTCTGGGTGGTCACCGTCTGGGCGACGCTGAACTTGTCAGCGCCACTTTCCTGAATCACCGTAATCGTGCCGTCTCCGGCCGACGCAAAGGCGAGGCCGCGATCGGCGTCAAATGCGGTCGCATCGCATCCTTCTCCGATGGCGGGAGTCGCCAGCACTTTCCCGCTATCCGCGTCGACGATAGCCATCTTCTTGTTTCCGCCACAGCCGACAAATAGACGGCGGTTCTTCCGGTCGATCGCCAAGCCGGTCGGTTCTTCGCAGTTGGCCAGTTTCCAGCGCGACTTCACCGTCAATTTTTGCGGATCGAATGCCACCAATTCCGACGTGTCTTCGACATTCACGAACACGGTGCCCTTTTCGTCGGTCGCGGCAAATTCCGGCTTCCCGCCCAGGTCGATTTTGCCCACGACTTCGCCTTTCGACGCATCCACGGCGGTCGTGTCGTGACTTTTGGCGTTAAAGGTGAACACGCGCTTCGAAAACGGATCGTAAAGAATCGCGTCGGGCCCGCTACCTACCTTGATCTTCTTCTCGACCGCCAGCGACTTCAGATCGAACACGCTGACCGAATCTTCACGGCCGTTGCTGGTGAATCCGCGCCCGATCTCAGAGTCCAGCGCGATTCCATGGACGCCCGTCGTCTCCGGAATCTCGCCCACCTGCTTGCCTGACTCGGTATCGATCACCATCACCCGCGTGGCTCGCGCAATGAACAGGCGATGCCCATCGCTATCCGCAGTTAAATAATCCCACCCGCCATCGCCGCCCAGTTTCCAGGTCGCAACGACTTTGTAGTCCGCGCCCGCCGCAATCGATGCCAGCGCAGTTAGGGTTGCCAGCAGGATGAAAGAGACTCGTATCGCGGTCCGCATTTTCATGTTTTCCCCCTTGTTGAAAGTACTGCCAGAAATGGCGTAAAACCGCCCTTTGGACCGCGCCTCCAGTCAAATTCCGGGTCCGCACGGGCAATCCAAGCACTCTCCACAAATATGCAAACAATTGCCGCTAGTCCCGGAAAATGCTGGCAAGCGGCTATTTTACACCGTCAAAGTTTGGTACAGGGCTTGCTTCTACCATGCATGGAGGAACGCACATCCGCCACTTGGTTCTCGGATGTTCCCTCGGCTTCTCCAGAACCCGGAGACCCTTGCGATGAAAAACATTCTGTTGGTGCTCTGCCTATTCTGCACCGCCACCGCGTTTGCGCAATATAACAACAACGTTGGCGGGAACTCGATCAACAATCAAGCGCAGGTGTACCAGTTTGAAAGTCATACGGGACACGCCGCTTATGCGCCCATGTCGGAAGAGCGAAACATCCTGCCCGCGACCACTTATTTGTCTGCCCAGGGAAGCAGGCCGGCATCGGATTTTGCCCAACCGGACGCAGTTTCCCTCGGCGTCGCCGCCCGCGAACTCAGAAAACAGCACGCCGCCGTGGCGAAGAAATCCAGCGTCGTTTGGGTCAACAACTAAGGTCTGACGCGGACTCTGTCAACCGGGCGGCTTCGGACTCATTCCGCCTAGCGGTTCAACGTCAGCGGCAGTTCTGCCAGTTTTCAAGACAAGGGAACCCTCGGTTCCCTTGTTGTTTTCCTTCCTATAGAATTCCCCGACTGCGCGGCATCTCACCGTTCCTCCCCGCCGCTCTTCATTACCAATCTCAATCTCCCCATAAATGATTGCACTCCCACGCTTGTAAGAAAGGGAATGTTACCCTAAGAGAAATTCACTGGCCGTCATTCCATGACGATTGAACAATGACGATCATTCAAATGACGATTGAGCAATGACGATCCTGCAATGACCATTCTGGAATTCACCGCCGTTGTCGCCAGCGTCTCCTTCGTCGCGGGGCTTCTCGGAGCCCTCACCGGCCTTGGCGGGGGCGTTGTCCTGGTGCCTTTGCTGACCATCCTGTTTCACGTGGATATCCGTTACGCCATCGGAGCGTCGCTGGTTTCCGTGATCGCGACTTCCTCCGGCGCCGCCGCCGCATATGTGAAGGAAGGATTCTCCAACATTCGTATCGGCATGTTCCTGGAAATCGCAACCACGTTCGGCGCGTTGCTCGGAGCTTTCCTCGCCACCCGGATTCCGACCAGCGCCCTGGCGATCATCTTCGGGGTGGTCCTGCTCTACTCGGCGTATCTTTCGCGCAAGCCGCGCCCGGCGGCCCAACGCAGCCTGCCGCCCGATCCGCTCGCCACCCGTCTGCGGTTGAACGGCAGTTTCCCCGACCTCGAAGGCGAGCGCAGCTACAACGTTCAGAACGTCCCCACCGGCTTTAGCCTGATGTTCGGCGCGGGCGCTCTTTCGGGATTGCTCGGCATCGGCTCGGGCGCGGTCAAAGTGCTGGCCATGGACCAGGCCATGCGCATCCCGTTCAAGGTTTCCACCACGACCAGCAACTTCATGATCGGCGTGACGGCCGCGGCCAGCGCCGGCGTATACCTCAGCCGCGGATACGTCGATCCAGGGCTTGCCATGCCCGTCATGCTGGGAGTGCTCGCCGGCTCTCTACTCGGCAGCCGCATCCTGGTCAGGGCCGAAACCAAATCGCTTCGACTGGTGTTCAGCCTGGTGATTCTGGTGCTCGGCCTGCAAATGCTCTACCAGGGACTCTGGGGGAGAATCTGATGCCCGCCGCGCAAGCGCCCGCCCCGCAACGGCAACCTCGCAAGGCCTCACTCGGGGAGGGTCGCTGGGACGACCACCGCATCGAAGTCATTTTGGGCAACTTGCTTCGCGCCGGGGTTCTCCTCTCGGCGGCGGTGGTTCTCGCGGGAGCTTGCGTCTACCTCTCCCGCCACGCCCACGAGTCCGCCGACTACCGTATCTTTCGTGGAGAGCCCTCCGATTTCCGCACCATCCCCGGAGTCATTCGAAGCGTCATCAACGGCCGCGGCCGTGGCTTGATTCAGCTGGGCCTGCTTTTCCTCATCGCCACGCCCATCGCCCGCGTAGCTTTTTCCATCGTGGGATTCGCCATGGAACGCGATCGCATGTACGTCGCTTTCACGCTGATCGTGCTTGCCATCCTGCTTTATAGTTTGCTGGGGTCGGGTGTCGGAGTGTGATCTAGCGAGAGCGTCGACGGTGATTTAGCCACTCCTCATTGACGCCACAATTTTCGCCGTTGTGATGGCTTGTCCCACGTGCCGTTGCGTGTGGTCGGCCACGTGGACCAGCAAGCCTCCCAGCGTGGTTGGCAAGCGCTTGCTTCCCACCGTTCGCGGCTCTTCCAGATTGCAACTCGCCAGCGCCCGGACCCGCGCCGTTGCATCCGCCAGCGCCGCGCTCAATTCCGCAAACAGCTCATCGCGGGTTGCTCCCGGATCGAGTTCGGTCCGCAGAGCAGCCCTCTGCTCTTCGCTTAAACTGCGACCCTCGCCGTACGTCAGCAGGCGATCCAAACTCCGCGCCAGGTGACGAATGTGGAACGCCACCGGTGCCATTCCCGCCGGCCGCTCGTTCACCTCCGAATCGGAGAGATTTCCGCACCACTTCCGCAGGTCCTCGTCGGCCAGTTGCAGCGCATGCAATACCGCGCGCCCGACTCCTGGAACATCGGGCTCGATGCCGCGCAACCACGGTTCGACGGTGGGCATTCAATCCCCGCTAGGCCGCCGGATGTTCATCGTGGCCAAAGCCAGCCGAAGGTGCCGGCGGTCAGCAAAGCGTAGACGAGCCCGTCGACCACTTCTTTAAAGGTTACCGACCAGGTCTGCCCCTTCCAAATGCCGTTGCTCAGTTGCCCCACACCATAAGCGAGGAACGCAGCGGTCCCGGCAATGCGAAACACCACTCGATAATTCGCGCCGGGCGCAACCGCATGGAAGGTCAGATAGGCGACAAAGAAACCGATCACGAGGCAATAGCCGAACCACGGGATCAAAAACTTCGGCATGGCGGGCGGGCCGCTGGGCATGATCGTCATGAACCCGACCGGTCCCTGTTTTTGCTTCTCGACCAGGGCCGGCGACTTCATGTCCTTGTGGGTGCAGAACGGGAAGACGTACAAACCCCGCGTGAGGCCGGCTCCGCGCAGCGCGGCGAGGACCTTGTCCTCGTCGGGAATCTGCCGGTAGTCGTTGCGATGATAGGGCAGCACCATGTGCATGATGGAGCTGGCGACGAAGACGAAAACCGCCGACAGCAGGATGGGGAGCCAAAGCGCAGCGAGAAAAGCCATGTGCAACCTCCTTACGGTGACCAAGGCTTAGCACGCGAGGCTACGACAGCCGCGAGGATTCAGTCAAGAGGGTGCCCAGACAATGGGGATGCGAGGTTCCACTTCGATTTCGCCGAAACTCTGCAACCCTGCTTCCGGCTAGATGACGGAGGTTAGACTTTTCTCGCCGGCTTTAGCTGTCGGCACCGCGCATGCGGGGCGCGCCGTGACGACGCGGTCTCGACCTGCGCGCTTGGCTTGATAAAGGGCCTCATCGGCGAATTTGAGAAGCAGATCGACCCGGTCGGTGGTTTCAGGGTAGGCGGCGACGCCGATCGATGCGGTCAGAGCATCCGCAGGCTGGCCGTCGTGTTGGGAGCGGTATTCCTTGAGTCGGGTGCGGATTTGTTCCGCCCGCCCGGCCGCCTGGCTGAGAGAGCACTCCGGCAAAATGACAGTGAATTCTTCGCCGCCGTAGCGGCAGGCCACGTCTTCGGCGCGCACCGAGCGCAGAAGACCTTCCCCGACCGCGGCGAGGGCCTTGTCTCCGGCGGCGTGGCCGTAGTTGTCGTTGTAGCGTTTGAAGTGATCGAGATCGATCATCAGGACGGCAAGGGGGCGGCGTTTGCGGCGAGCGGAGTGGAGTTCGCGTTCCAGGAACTCTTGCATGTAGCGGCGGTTGTAAAGGCCGGTGAGGGGGTCGCGAACGGCTTGCAGGCGAAGCGACTCACGGAGGCTGAGGTTCGCCACCGCCAGCGAGAGATGTTCGGCGACTGCGGCGGCGAGGTGGCGTCGGCGAGCCAAGGCGTTCGAGTCGAACTCTGGGTCGGGACCAGGATGCATAAGACCGTTGTCCTGGATGGACAGCGTGCCGATGGCTTCGCCGTTCACGATGAGGGGAATGCACACCGAAGGACCTTCTCCAAGCAGGTGAGCGCACCGCGGTTCCGAGTGTCCTCCGGAGTGCACATGAACCGTTCCCCGTCGCAGCGCCCAACATTGCTCGGGCGCGAAGATCCCGTTTGCCGTACAAATGCCCCATTGAGCGACCGATTCGAGGTGGTTCTTGGAGGCGCTCAAGAGTGCGATGCAGCCCGATGCCCCGGGAAACAGACGCCGCAAACGCTCCGGAATAAGGCGAAACACTTCTTCCTTGGATGTGCAGGCGTGAAGCAGGCTTCCCAATTCGCTGATCTGGGTTATTTCCGCGGTTTGGCGGCGGGAGTCGTCCAGCAGGCGGCCGACTTCCTCGTGCGAAGCCGTTGCCTGCCGCTGCGCCGCCTTACGCTGGGCAATTTCCTGTTGCTGGTGAAATTGCGTAAGGGCCAACCGGAAGGTGAACGAGAGGAGCGAGGCGCCGATCGCCACGTCCGTGAGCGTTGCTCCGGTTGCTTGTTTCCATCGATCCATGAGCAAAGCGACGCAGGAAAGCATGGCAACCAGAACCAGGTTGATGCCGAGAAGACCGAAAAAACTGGCCTGCTGGGGAGCGGGAGCGGAAGCGGGATCGGGCGAAGGCGCCCAGGTGATAGCGATGAGGGCCGCGGCCGCTTGAGGAATGGACCAGAGCAGATCGATCCAGGCCGCGATGCCGGGATCGTTCTTCAAGTAGAGCCAATCGCCGATGAAGGTTGCCACCGCACAGATCATCAGGAAGAGCCCAAGGCGGATCAGCAGGCTGCGGTTGCGACCCGCTCGGACGAACTGCAGGCGTATGAAGGCTGCGATCAGCAGCAATAAGCTTTGCGCGTCGCTGATGCTGACATCGCGCGTCATCGCATCGGCGGGCAACATCACCCGCATGGGGACGAAGAAAAAGGCCGAGTAGATCAGGCCGACGACGATCGCGACCTGAAGCAGATCGAGAAATATTTCGAACTTTACGCGAGTGCGCCAATGGGTGTCTGGAAGGAAGAGCATCATCAGAACCGGAGCGCCATAGAGGGCGTAAAGCAGTCCGCGCGTCGGTTCCGGCAAGAGGGGTTGCCCGAACACCGTGCCGAAGATTTGCAGGACTGTGGGAACAGCCAGGACCACCAGCACGACGCCGAACAGAAACCAAAACAGCGCGGTAACGCCTTGGGCGCGACGGAATGCAATCCATGTGCAAGCGATGGCGATCAGGCCCTGCAGCACGATGATGGATTCGGAAAGGCTACAGCCTGCCTGTCCCGTGCCGAGCACGAGGAAGCCCAGCCCCTGAACCGCGATCACGGCTCCGAACAGAATGCTCACGACCCAGGTTCGGTTTAGGCTCGCGAACGCGCGCAAGCGGGAGGTGCGGTGCAGCCCGAAATTGGCAGCCGTACTCATTTTCGACGCGGAGAGACACTCTCGCTCAAATTTTAGAGATCGGCGGAAACGCCGGAAAACTTCATGAACTCGCCGTTCGGATTTGAAGATCAGCGGCCTGGGTAGTTCCTTGCGGCCGGAACCAATAAGGTGAACAAAGGTGAATGAACAAGCCCATCGAGAAGGGCTGAGACAATTCAAACACAAGCGGAACCTCGTCTAACCCAGGAACGCTGCCGCCCCATGACTTTCGTAACCGCCGATCCGGCGAACCGCGTTGCTGGTGCCGGGGGCGAATCCTAGAATTGAAGCGGGCCTCTCCGTCCCACCTCATGCCGGAAAATCCTAATCGTGCCGAAATCGCCCGCCGCGTGGACAAGGCGGAGAAGCTCTTGCAAAAAGGCAAGACGGCCGACGCGCTGGCGGAATACCTGCAAACTCTGGAAGCCGACCCGCAGAACGACAATGTGCGCCAAATGGCGGCGGACCTGTGTCTCTCGCTGAATCGGCGGGAAGAGGCGGTCCGGTTGATCGGAGAGTTGTTTGAGCGGCAAGTGGCGGCCTCGGACGCGACGCGAGCCAGCCTGACCTATAAGAAACTGGCGCGCTACACCAACCCGATCTGGGAACAGAAGGTCCGCTTTGGCCAACTGCTGGAGCATTCCAATAAGAAGCTGGCAATCGGCACGTATGAAAATGCGCTGGAGGACTTGCAGCGTCAGAACAAGAAAGAAGAGGCGCTCCTGGTCTTGCGGCGGATTGTGAGTCTGGAACCCTCCCAACCCTATTTTGTACGCCTCGCCGAATTGGCGGCGGAACTGGGCGAGCATGGGATGGCGTCGCAGGCTTACTTGCGGGTCGCGGAACTGGCGGAAACTGCGGGGGCAAATCCCGGCCAGTGGTGCGAGAAGGCTTACACCGAGAATCCAACCGATTCGAAAGCCGCCGTGGCCTATGGCAAGAGCCTGCTCTCGCAGGGCGAATCGGGAGCGGCAATCTTTATTTTTGAACCGCTGGTGCAATCCGGAGATGCTTCGCCGGAACTGCGCGATCTCTATGCGCAGGCGTTGCTGGCCGCGGATCGCTGCGTGGAGAGCGAGCCGCTGATCTGGCACATGTTCGAGCAAAACCCCGCGCGCATCCATCAGGTGGTGACCCTGATTGGAAAGATGATGGACGCGGAGTTGGATCCGGAAGCGGTGGCCCTGGCGCGGAAACTGGAAGCCTTCCTGCGGCGGCGCGGGGAACGGCGATCGTTTCTCGCAACCATGCAGGAACTGTTGGGGTCGCACCGACCTTCGGCCGAAATGCTGGAATTTCTGGCCGAGCTCTTCAACGCCTCGAACCGTGAAACCGACTACGCGCAAGTGCTGCTGAAACTCTTCGATCTCTATTGCGCGAAACACGATTACCAGAAGGCCGGCGAGTGTATGGACCGGGCGGCGGAAGTGGATCCCTACGAGCCGGGGCACCGGACTCGTCTGGAGGCACTCCGCGGCAAGATTGACGATCGGCGCTTCCACGTCATCGCATCGCGCTTCGCCACCACCGAAAAAAAAGAAGAGGCGGAGGTAAAAGTCGAAGAGCCAACGCTCGGAGCGGCCGCACTGCAGGACCTCATGCTGCAAGCCGAAATCCTGGTGCAGTACGGGATGCGCGCGAAGGCCGTCGAGCGCCTGCAGCGCATTCATGAACTGTTTCCGCGCGAGGAAGAACGCAATCCGGAACTGCAGAAGTTGTACATAGCGGCCGGCATCGAACACAAATATGCGAAGCTGGCTCCGCCCCCGGCGGCGACTCCGGCGCCCGCGCCTGCGAAGCCCGTCGCGGTGAGCGAATCGGCCGACGTCAGCAGCCTGGCGCGAGTGGCGGATATCACCCGTAAGCTTTACCACCAGGGAAATGCCGAAGGAGTTTTGAAAACTGCAGCCAGCGAAATCGGACAAAACTGGCGCACGACGCGTTGCTTTGCCGCCTTGCGCAAGCCCGGCCTGCCGCCATCGAGCCTGCAGGAATATCACATGGATGGGCTGATTCCGGCCAGTTCCGCGGCGCTGGTGAGCCTGGTGGAAATCGTGCAGGATCTGGCAGTCGCGCGCGGCACGGTGACCATCGGCGATGCCCGCAACGCTCCGGAGTTGCTGGGCGTGCGCCATGCGGTCGAGGAGTTGCAGATCGAATCGCTCCTGGCTCTGCCGCTGACCGAAGGCAATGGCCATAACAGCAATGACAAGGACAATGTCGACGACCAGGTCGGCGTACTGATTCTGACCCAGGAAACCAACCGCGTGTGGAGCCCCTCGGAGGTGCTCGTGATCCGCACCCTGAGCGACCAGGTGTTGATTGCGCTCAACAACGCCGGGTTACGGCGGCTGGTAAAAAATCTTTCCGTGACCGACGAAAAATCGGGCCTCCTGAAGCGGGCTTCCTATCTCGATCTGCTGCAGGCGGAAATCCGCCGCGGCTTGCAACAGGGAACGACGGTGACCGTATTGCTGATGCAGTTTGGGCGGCATCACGCCCTCGTCAAGGATTATGGCGAGCCGGCAGTGGCGGCGGCCATGGAGCACGTCGGGCAGGTGGTTGCGGCAAATATCCGCACCAACGATTTGGCCTTCCGCTATGAAGCCACGACGGTCGCACTCGTGCTCGGCGATACCGGCGAAAAAGAAGCGCTGCTGGCGGTCGAGAAATTCAAACGGCTGCTGGCGGAGGTGCGCTTCCCCGGCCACGACGCGCCCATCGAGTTCAGCGCCGGAATGGCCCAGGCCGTGATGCGCCAGCATTTCGACCCCGTGGACATCGTGACCGAAGTAGCCAACCGCGCCGACCACGCGCTCGATCTCGCCATGGTAGAAGGCGTCGGCAAGGTTGTAAGTCAAGCGCCGCAGTTGGCCGCAGCCGTTGCCGTGGCGTAACTTTTTCACCGCCGAGACGCCGAGCGCGCCGAGAAAACCCCCAGATCTTCAACCTTGAAACCCTGAAACCTTGCAACTTTGAAACCTTGCTTTTCCTGTTAAACTCTCCAGTTGGCCTCAAGCCAGCGAACTCTTCCATAGAAGTTGGTATTCATGCTTATGCCTGGAGACATTGCCATTGTCAGCGGGGCGCGTACGCCCTTCGGACGCTATTGCGGAAAGATCAAAGACTACACGGCGCAGGAAATGGGCGCGGTGGCGGCGAAGGCTGCCATCGAACGAGCG
>Ga0302268_1001655_pt1 | contig 11626 bp, 9 predicted proteins | sample III_Bog_E2_1_FD_194554 | JGI IMG/M metagenome (GOLD analysis project Ga0302268, IMG submission 194554) | Peat permafrost microbial communities from Stordalen Mire near Abisko, Sweden - III_Bog_E2_1 | ecosystem: Environmental > Terrestrial > Soil > Wetlands > Peat | place: Sweden: Abisko...
GAAGACGACGAGAAGCGCGCCATGGAAGAGACCCAGAAGATGACCGACGCCGAAATCCGCAAGATGGAAGAGCTGTGCCAGAAGAAGGAAGCTGAAGTCATGCAGGTGTGACGCGGGAATACGATCCCGTACGGCATCGAATAAGCCCACCATTTGCACGGATCAATATTCCGGCGTACGATTGCGACCAAAATGACATCACAAGTTCACCCGCAGATCCGGGGAAATATCGAGTCGTTTGAATTTTGCGAATCCGAATTGGTTATCGGGCTCGTGTACGCTGTTGGCACAAACTATAAGCCGGTCCAAGAAAGCCTCGAAACAATCCTTCGGAACCATGGATACGATCCGAAACCAATCCGGATCAGCGACCTAATTTCATCCTTAACGGAAGAAGAGCTTGAGGACAGCTCGGAGATCGACCGAATATCATCCAGAATGACGGCTGGCAACAATGCATGTCGTAGCTCAGGGCGCAAAGACATATGGGCGCTTGCCGCAATTGCTGAGATCAATAAGTCGCGAGGTGCGGATGTAACCAAGCAGACTTCGTGTCCCCGCACCGCGCATCTGATTTTCTCACTAAAGCGCCCCGAAGAAGTAACCACGTTGCGAAAGGTCTACGGCGACGGTTTCTTCTTGATCGGTGTGTTCGCAACGGAAAAGGAACGCATCGACCATTTGATAGAGAAGAACGCACCAAAACTCGATGCGATGGCCCTCATCAAGCGGGACGAAGAGGAGCTAGCCGACGATTTTGGCCAGCAGACGCGGGAAACCTTTCAGCTAGCGGATGTGTTTGTGCAGCTGAAGAAACGCGCCTACGGCGACGAACTTTCCAGGTTTTTTAGCCTTGTCTTCTGCGACCCATACGTTACTCCAACCCAGCACGAACACGCGATGTTTCTAGCCTACGCCTCATCACTGCGCTCCGGGCAACTGGGTCGACAGGTTGGCGCAGCGTTGACGTCAAAGGGAGGCGACGTATTGGCTGTTGGGTGCAATGATGTTCCAAAGCCCGGCGGAGGTTTGTATTGGCCCGGACCAAACGACAAACGAGATTCCGTGCTCGGGATAGACACAAATGACAAGCAAAGGGATTTAATTGTCGAAAAACTCTTATCCAAATTGCCCAAGGACGTTCCCGAAACGGACCAACTCCGCAGGAATTTCAGGAGCGTTTTGGACATTACCGAGTATGGACGAGCTGTTCATGCTGAAATGGATGCACTATTAACATGCGCGCGGTCAGGAGTTAGCCCTGTGGGATCAATCCTGTACACAACGACCTTTCCTTGCCATAACTGCACAAGGCACATCGTTGCGGCAGGGATTGAAAGGGTTATTTATATAGAACCTTACGCAAAAAGCAGGGCACAGGAGCTGCACGACGACGCGATTGTGGTTGAGGAGAAAGCTGTGTTGTCGAGTCGAAATTCGCACCAGAGAGTTCCATTTACCCATTTTGTTGGCATCGGTCCACGAAAATACTTCGACCTATTCTCGTTGAACCTGAGCAGTGGACATGAGCTTGTCCGCAAGGCAAATGGAAAAAAGTTAACTCTCAATATTCCACAAGCATGGCCCAGAATTCCACTCTCACATTTCACGTATATTGAACGTGAGGTCCTAGCGATCGAGGATTTGGATATTCTGCCGAAACAATTGAGTATGTTCCCAACAACGGAGGAGAAGTCATGAGCGCTGCGATGCCCGCCACGACAGTCGTCAAGAACAAGACAACGGTTAGAGATCGGGAGTTTTGGTCCCACGTCGAAACTGTCGCTTCACAGTCCAGGAGCATTCGACAACGATCTCTATCTCAAGTTGTGAATTCGAATGGTGAGGCTGCTGCTAACCGGGAAGAGCACTCTGACCAACGCGCCGAAAATCAGGCTGGACGTTGATCCCTCACGCAAGAGCGGCTGAACTCCAAATTCTTTTCTTCGGCCGCGTGTAGAACGGCAGCGGCACCTGATTGGCGCGGACTTGGACCAGCACGTCTGCGCCGCTGGCGCCCTCGGCCTTTGCGAGTCATGGCGATGTTGGTCTTCAGGAACGGCGCGGCAGCTCTGGCTGTCGCGCTCTTGTTTTTGCGCCGTTTTCCGATCGAGGGCCACGCCCTCGATCCCGCTTAGTCGTTCCGGTAGTGGATCAGCGGCTTCTGATCCGCCGGAATCGCGGTGTAGTAGGTCTTGCCTGCGAGCTGCTTCGCGAAGTCCGCTTTGGCCGCCTGCACCAGTTCGGGATTCGTGAATAGATCAATCGCTGTGAGCGCGATCGCCTTGGACGCGATCACCATTCCGTCCTGGCCGATGCTCATGCCAGACGCTGCCGCTGCCTGCCACGTGTGGGCCGCGGAGCCGGGTACCCACGTCGCCGCGGAAAAGCCGATGGTGGGCACATTCCAGCTCACGTCGCCCACGTCCGTTGAGGCGGCCGGCTCATTGGGATCGAAGTGCCGCAGGGGTTCCACCACGTCGGTTTCATCCAGGCTGGGGACGGTCTCCGTGCCAAACGTCTTCTGCAATTCAAGCGCAAACTTCTGCTGCTCGGCGTCCATTTTGAATCCGCCCACTTCTTCCAGGTTCTTCTGCGCGACGGGCGCCAACGCATCGTTGGGCACAATGTTGGCGTCGCTGCCAATGCCGGTCACTTCGAGGGTGGTTCCCGTCATCAGGGCCGCGCCCTGCGCCACCTTGAGAATCCGATCCCAGATGTCCTTGAGCATGGTGTTCGATGGGCTGCGGGCCATCAGGTCCATCTGCGCCAGGTCCGGCACAATGTTCGGCGCCACGCCGCCCTTGGAGATGATGTAATGCATGCGCGTGTTGCTGGGAACGTGCTCGCGCATGAATTCAATGCCGTTGCCCATCAGCATCACCGCATCCAGCGCCGAGCGGCCGCGATCCGGCGACATGGCCGCGTGCGCCGCGATCCCGTGAAACGCAAACTTGGCCGAGATCACCGCGAGCATGCCGCCGTCGTTCACTGAGTTGCCATCGCCCGGATGCCAGTGCAACACAACATCCACGTCTTTGAATGCGCCGGCACGGACCATGTATACCTTGCCCGATCCACCTTCTTCCGCCGGCGTGCCGTAGTAGCGCAGCGTGCCTGCGATGTGGTGTTGCTGCATGTATTGTTTCAGCGCCACGGCGGCCAGCGCTGCGCCCGAGCCCAGCAGGTTGTGCCCGCAGCCGTGGCCTGGCGCACCGGCCTGCACCGGTGATCGCGTGGGCACCGGCTCTTGCGAGAGTCCAGGCAGCGCGTCGAATTCGCCCAGGATTCCGATAACAGGTTTTCCCTCGCCGTAGCTGGCAATGAATGCGGTCGGCTCATCGGCAACACCTGCCTCGATTTGGAATCCCGAAGCCTTCAACTGCTCCTGAAGCAACGATGAACTCCTGGTTTCGTGATAGCCCAGTTCCGCAAAGCCCCAAATCTGCTTGGAGACCTGCTTCCAATTCGACGCGTTCTGGTCCACCAGTTGCTTCAACTCCGCGTGCGCGCCAGCCGGGGTCTGCGCGGTTGCCGTGGCTCCGGCAGCGGCCAACGCCATGGCGATCACCGCCATCGGCACGGCAAATTTGCCGGAGGATTTTGAAATCAGCTTGAAGTGACAGAGCATCTGCATCGGCGATCTCCTCGCATCTTTTTGAAAGACACAAATCCGGATTCCTGGGTAAGGGAACTATAAATCGAAGCGCGTTGGAACCATACTACTTCTTCGGGCGTTTGTAGAACGGCAGCGGGACTTGCTTGGCCCGCACCTGATTCGCGCGGACTTGCACCAGCACGTCTGCGCCGCTGGCGGCGGCTTCGGCGTTTACCAGCGCCATGGCGATGTTGGTTTTCAGGAATGGCGCAGGCGAGCCCGAGGTGACCACGCCAATCTCATTGCCTTCGAGATCGAGCACGGGGTACCCGTCGCGGCCGATGCCGCGGTCGACCATTTCGAGGGCAATGATCTTGCGCTTGGGTCCGCCTGCGGCCTGCACGGCCAGCAGCGCGTCGCGCCCGATAAACGCGCCTTTGTCGAGCTTGAGCCAGCGGTCGAGGCCAGCCTCGAGCACGTTGATCTCGTCGGAGATTTCGTGGCCGTAGAGGCTCATGCCGGCCTCAAGCCGCAGCGTGTTGCGCGCGCCCAGGCCGCATGGCCGTATGCCGAACTCTTCGCCCGCTTCGAGCAGCGCGTTCCACATTTTCACGGTGGTGGGCTCGTCGGCGGGCAGGTAGACCTCAAAGCCGTCTTCGCCGGAGTAGCCGGTGCGCGCGATGAGCACGTTGGGCACGCCGGCCACGGTGCCCCAGGTGAACCAGTAGTTTTTGATCGCCGCTAAATCCACCTTGGTGAGCTTCTGCAGGGTTTCAAGCGCGCGCGGCCCTTGCAATGCCAGTTGCGAGTAGTAATCGGAATAGTCGCTGATGTGGACGGATGGAAACGAGCCGACCTGCTTGCGAATCCAGGCGTAGTCCTTGTCTTTAGTGCCGGCGTTGACCACCAGCAGGTAGTCGTTCTCGCCGAGCCGGTGGACCAGGATGTCGTCGACGAACGTGCCCTCGGGCGTGAGCAGCGCGGAGTAGTGCGCCTGGCCGTCCTTCAGCTTCGAGGCGTCGTTCATGGTGATGTGTTGCACCGCGGCCAGCGCGCCGGGGCCGCGAAACTGGATCTCGCCCATGTGGCTCACGTCAAACAGGCCCACGCCGTTGCGCACCGCGAGGTGTTCGGCGATAAGGCCGCCGCCTGGGCACGGATACTCGACCGGCATATCCCAGCCGCCAAAGTCCACCATCTTGGCCTTCAGGGCGCGGTGCGTGGCGTTGAGGGCGGTCTTCTTGAGTGCGGGAGCGATGACGTCGGTCATGGGATTCCTTTCGGCGTTGCTGTACTCTTTCACGATAGGGATCGTGCGTCGGCATGGTCAACTTAGGGGATGGAAGCGGAGTCTTAGATCGTGAATCATTTTCGCGGAATCCTGATGCTAGTGGCTTCGGTGATTGCGTTCTATCGGGGATGGAAGATCCACCACGGCCCGACTGCGCTGCTGGGGTACGGGCTCGGCGTTTTGGCTTTCGGGCTCGCAGTGTGGCATCTGACGCGCCCGGCGCCGCAACTCCGCGTTCCAGGACAGCGAATGTAATCTGGAGACGCCATGACCAACCTCTACAACCGCATCCAGGGCCGCAGCCTCGAACGCCTGGCCGCACTCAGCGACGGCATCTTTGCCGTGGCCATGACGCTGCTGGTGCTCGACCTGCACCTTCCCACCGCCGCGCAGGTGCACAGCGAGCGTGAACTGCTGGCCGCGCTCTGCGCCCTCGGGCCGCAGTGGCTGGCGTACCTGATGAGCTTTCTTACGCTGGGCATCTTCTGGGCCGGGCAACAAACGCAGCTCAATCACATCGGCGAGGGCACGCGCGATCTGACATGGATTCACCTCGGATTTCTGTTCGCGGTCACGCTGCTGCCCCTCTCCACGCGCTTGCTGGCTGAGTTCATCACTTACCGAAGCGCGCTGCTGCTCTACTGGTTCAACATCCTCATCCTCGGCGCCATGCTCTATTGGAGCTGGACGCACGCGATGCATGCTGGGCTGGTGAAGGACGATACGCCGGAGGAGGTGCGCGCAAGTATTTGCAGGCGGATTCTGATTGCGCAGTCGCTCTATGCGGCGGGGGCGGCGCTGTGCGTGATCAATACGTGGGTGAGCATTGGAGCGATTGTGCTGGTGCAGTTGAATTACGCGCTGGCGCCTCGGCTCTGGTGGCGAAAGAAGGAACGCTGAGCCGCGCGCCCTCAACTCTTGCGGAGAAATATTTCGGGCAACTTCCCGGCCAACATCGGGTCTATCCCATTGCACCGGCTGGGCGCTGATCCCGGCCCGCGGAGGGATTTCATCATGACTACACTCACCAATTCATTGGCTTTTTTGCGTTTTGGCGGACACAGCGCCGGTGGCGGGGCTTTCCTGCTGGTTCTGGTTCTCGCGGTTGCGGGCGGAACGGTTTACGCGCTGGCGCAGTTGGGGCGCGCCAATTCGGTCAAGCAATAGGCATGTGGGACTGAGGCCTACTTCTTCCGCGCGCGCCAGAAGGAATTCAGGCTGAGGTAGAAGAACAGCACCATAATTCCGGCGGTGATGAGGAAGGTGCTGTGCTCCGGCCCGCGCATCCAGCTTGTGCGGATGCGCCAAAGCGTGGGCGCAAAAACCACCACAGGCAGGAAAAAGAACACGCCCATCACTTCAAGCCACAGGATGCCGCCCACACGGCCGAAGGGCCGCAGAAAACCGCCTACCCCGCGCGCAACAGCCCGTGTGGTCACTCCGGCCACACGGCCTGCGGTCGCGGCATTTTGTGCCGCGGCGCGGCTTTGGGCTGCCTGGTTGGGAGCGGGGCCGGGAGCGGCGCCGCCTGGAGCTGCGGCGTCTTGTGCGCCGGCCACTGCGCGCTGGCCGGCGATCCGTCCCGCTACGCGCAGGCCAATGCCCAGGGTGCGGCCAATGGAGTGTGGTTTCATCCCGTTTATGATGGTAGCAGCACCGTTGCCGGCTGGTTTTTCAACACCTGTTGCAGCTTTCTGAGTTGCTCCCGGGCGGCGGCGGAAGTAAGGTAAAGGAATCCTGCGTTGCAACCCGCGCCACCCACTCGCGCTGGCCGCCGCTCCCGGAGGTAATCCGTGACATCCCGTATGCGCGAACTGATTCAGCAACTGGGCGAGGCGATTCATGAGTCGGTGGTTGAGAGCGAGCAGATTGCCGGCGTGGTGCAGGATATCCGCAAACACGGGTTTGACGTGCTGCTGATGCTTGAAGCCACCATCGGCCTCAACGAGGTCAGCCACAAAGAGAGTGACGACGCCCCCGCCGAAGCCGAGCCAGGCACCGAGGAGACCCCGTTCACCCAGAACGATCTGCATTTTCTGCGTTCGCTGCGCATCTCCGTCGAAGGCGAGGAGAAGGACGGCGTGCGCGCGGATACGGACGAAAAGGATGCGGAGTAGGCACGCTTAGCTCTTTGACTACAGCGGTTTCGATTCTGGTGCTTACAGAAGGATTGAGGCCAAGTGGCATTTTTCTCAAGAAAATGCCACCTCGCTTGACTTTCAAATGGCAACATGTGAATCGAAACCGCTCTAGGGCAGGGAAAGACGCATGAATCCGTCCAGAGTTCGACACGTTTCATGGTGGAGGGTCGGCCTTGGTCTTCTGGTCTTGATTGGCGGGCTCAGCAATCTTGGACTCAGCAATCTTGACCGAAGGGGCGTCGCTCCAGAGCTCATGCCAAGCAATGAGACCCAATGGGTCGGGTACTATCTCGCCACTGCCGCCGTCATTGTTGCAGCCCTATTGCTCGTTTTCGCTGGTGTGCGACACGCCTGGCACAGGTCTCCAGTCGAGCCCGATTCCAACGCGCAGTCCTAGGGTGTATCGACATATACCGGCGCACAGCGACGGGAGCCATTTTTTCTCAGTTCGAGGAAAGAGGAGCGACGCATACCGGGTGTCTGCTAGCGACGATTGACGAAGAAATGAGGGAAAATGGCCCCGTCCCTTCGGGTTGCGGTTAAAATCCGGCCATACTTCGTCGCTTGTTTTCTTATGGTTAACGATCAGTAACCTGTAAACACCATATATTTAATGACCTTTCCTCTTAGCCGATTGATTCCATTATGGTTCCCGCAGAGGAACCTGAGAACCCCTCACTTTTCGCATTTAGTGTCTGTAGGCTTCTGATTCCATGATGGTTCCCGCACAGTAACCGAAGGTTACTGTGCAGCATCCATTCTGGGGTGATGTGTCCACCCTAATTCCGATGCCGTAGGCAGCGCGGGCTTGCGTTGCTGGCTGAGAGCAGGATTTCAAGGCTGGCACGGACGCCAGGTTTGGTCACTTCGTTTGGCTATGAGGGTCTACCGTCTCCAAGTTGTATTGAGTCACTGGAAGGTCTTTGAAGTCGCTTATGGTTGGATCATGGTTCATAGAATCTGCTTTGTCAGAATAAGCGCTGTAAGCTGTTTTGAATGGCATCCCTGGGGAAGGACCGAACTGTATGGTCGCAGACCAGTGTCCTTCGGCTGCCTCCACAGATTCAGACGGCTCAATGAGCGGCTTCCTCAGTATCTTCTCGGCGTCAGCTAACGTAGTCGCGCCAAGTATTAATCCATCAGCCATGAGAGCTTTGTGGCCTGTAATGACCGCTATCGATATGCCCGCCAGATGACAGGTCGAGTCAGTAGTAGCCGTAATCACGAAATCCTTCGTTTCCCATGTTCTAGAAAACTTGTCTTTCTCCATTGGTTTTCCTAGCGCCTTTTCAGCCTCCTCGCAAGTGTCGCCGGGCACTAGCTTCGGAATCTGCGAGACATTTGCCAAGGCAGGCAATGAACTTGGCCTAGCCGCTGGGGCGGTATTCTCAGCTTTGGTCGAATTGTTTGGGGCAGTTGACTTGTGGGCACGAACATTCCAGATGACCAGCACAACTGTCGCTAAAACGGCTACTGCAAATATCGCAGCGCCCCACCTCATCGCGGATTTGGCTTCATAGCTCATTGAGTCGTCCTATTGCTGATTCTGTTGGTCCTGCGGCGGCGGAGGCGGCGGTAGAGGCTGTGGCGTCAGATTGTCGGCCTCGAAGGTGGACCCGCCACAGTCTTCGGCCTCCGCTTCGTCTGGCCGGATTTTTCCTCGCAACGCTGCGCACCGGTATATGTCGATACACCCTAGCTCTTCAGGGCCACCCGGATGTGCAGTTCCTTCAACTGCTGTTCGGTCACGGTTGTCGGCGCGTCGGCCATCAAATCGATCGCTTTCGCCGTCTTCGGGAACGCGATCACTTCGCGCAGGCTGGGCGCGCCGGTCAACAGCATTACGATGCGGTCCAATCCCAGCGCAATCCCTCCGTGCGGCGGCGTGCCGTACTCCAGCGCGTCGAGGAAGAAGCCGAACCGCGCGCGCGCTTCCTCTTCGCTGATGCCCAAGGACTTGAAGATTTGCTGCTGCACGTCCTTGCGGTGAATACGAATCGACCCCGAGCCAAGCTCCAGGCCGTTCATGGCCAGGTCGTAGCAGTTGGCGCGCACACTCGCGGGATCGGTGAGCAGGTTGGCCATGTCCGCCTCATAGGGCGAGGTAAACGGATGGTGCGCAGGAACCCATTTCGATGCGGCCAGGTCGAACTCGAACATGGGGAAGTCGACGATCCAGATGGGGTTGAACGCAGCCGCGCCGTCCACCGTGACGCCGCCTTTGGGATCGGCTTCCTTCACCGCGCTCTCGGTCACGCCAAAGGCTCCGTGCCGGTCGGCGTACTTCTTGGCCAGCTCGGTACGGAAGTTTCCGGCGGCCGAGTAGACGTTGATCTCGCGCTCGCTCAGGCGGCCCTCGAACTTGGTGTCGCTGGCCTTGACCGGGTGCGCCGGGTCGCCGGCCACGACGATCACAAAGTCGGTCTCCGCCGCGCCCGCCAGCTCGCGCACCTTCACCGCGGACTCAGGGAAGCTCTTGGCCAGGCGCTTGAAGTCGTCAATGAACTTGGCGCCCTTCTTCTGGTCGAAGGCGGGATGATTGTCTTCGCGTTCCTTGCGGCTCAGCTCGCCGACTTTGGGGATGCGCAGAGCCACCACCGGCAGCGCCGGATCGATCTGCAATGTGGCCAGAGCTTCTTCCGTAAATGCAGCCCGCACATCGGTCAGGCCAGGCAGGCGCAGGTCCGGCTTGTCACTGCCAAACTTGCGCATGGAGTCGTCGTATGTGATGCGTGGAAACGGCGTGGGCAGCGTGACGCCGGCTGCGCCGAAGGCCGCCGACAGGAACTGCTCCACCACGCCAAAGACCGTCTCCTGATGCGGGAAGCTCATCTCCAGATCCACTTGCGTGAACTCAAGCTGGCGATCGGCGCGCAGATCCTCGTCGCGGAAGCAGCGGGCGATCTGGAAATAGCGGTCGAAGCCGGAGATCATCAGAATCTGCTTGAAGATCTGCGGCGACTGCGGCAGCGCGTAAAACTCGCCCGGATGCACGCGGCTGGGGACCAGGAAATCGCGCGCGCCTTCGGGCGTGCTCTTGGTCAGGATGGGCGTTTCAATCTCAAGAAATCCCTGCTTGCTGAGGCTCTCGCGAATGGCCAGCGTGATCTCATGGCGCAGCCAGAAGTTGTGTTGCATCTCCGGGCGGCGCAGGTCCACGTAGCGGTATTTGAGGCGCGTCTCTTCGTTCTGGATCGCTTCTTCAGAAGGCGAAAACGGCGCCAGGCGGGCGTCGTTCAACACCAGAAGCTGCGTGGCCTCAATCTCGATCTCGCCGGTGGGCATCTTGGGATTGATGGCGTCGGCGTCGCGCAGGCTCACCTTGCCCACGGCGGCGACAACGTATTCGGGCCGAACCTGTTCCCCCTTGAGATGGCCGTCCGGGGTCAGCTCCTTGTCCAGAACAATCTGGCAGATGCCGGTGCGATCGCGCAGATCGAGGAAGATGAGGTTCCCGTGGTCGCGGCGCCGGTTCACCCAGCCCATGACGACAACGGATTGACCGGCGTTGGCGGCGCGCAATTCGCCGCAAAGATGCGTTCGTGTGAGGCTACCTAGAAAATCGAGCACAACATGTCCTTTATTCGCTTATGGTCCCGAGAGAGCGGAGATTTCAACTCATTGACTGAGATAAGCCGCCAGCTCCCCGCGATTGACCTTGGTCTGTATTCCCGTGGCGAAGGTCTTCACCGTCAGAATACCGGATTGAAGCTCGTCCTCGCCCAGGATGACGATGCGGCGCGCGGTCTTGTCGGCCGCTTCGAAGGATTTCTTGAGTCGGAAGCTGCCTTCGCCCAGTTCAATGCGCAGTCCGGCCCGGCGCAGTTCGCGGGCCAGGGCAAGCCCGGCGGCGTTCAGTCCCTCGCCCAGCGGCGCGATAAACGCATCCACCTTCTCTTGCGTCTGGGCCGCTTCAAGAGCCTGCAGGGTCAGCACCAGCCGGTCCTCGCCCATGGCAAAGCCGATGCCCGGCGCGCGCGGTCCGCCGATGGCCTCGCTCAGGCCGTCATAGCGTCCGCCGCCGAGCAGGGCGTTCTGGGCGCCAAGGCCTCCGTGCGTGAACTCGAAGGTGGTGCGCGTGTAGTAGTCCAGGCCACGCACCAGGCGGTGATTGCGCGTGTAGGGCACGCCGGACGCGTCCAGCGCCGCGAGCACGGCGGCAAAGTGTTTTTGCGAGTCCTCGTCGAGAGAATCCGCCATCTTCGGCAGCGTGTCGATGATCGGCTGGTCGGCGGGCACCTTGCAGTCCAGCACGCGCAAGGGATTGGTCACCGCGCGGCGCTGGCAGTCCACGCACATCTGCGGAGCCAGGGGAACAAGTGCCGCACGCAGCACCTCGTTATACCGGGCGCGATCAGCCGGCGACCCAACCGAGTTCAGTTCCAGAGTCCAGCCGCTGATGCCCAGCTCATCCAGCAGCGTGGCCAGCATCTCCAGCACCTCGGCGTCGCGCAGCGGGCTTTCGCTGCCTGCCGACGGCGGCCCGATCACCTCTGCGCCGATCTGCGAAAACTGCCGGTAGCGCCCCTTCTGCGGCCGCTCGCGCCGGAACTGCGGGCCGATGTAATAGAGCTTTTGCAACTGCCCGCTCTCGCC
>Ga0302268_1001659_pt1 | contig 11609 bp, 5 predicted proteins | sample III_Bog_E2_1_FD_194554 | JGI IMG/M metagenome (GOLD analysis project Ga0302268, IMG submission 194554) | Peat permafrost microbial communities from Stordalen Mire near Abisko, Sweden - III_Bog_E2_1 | ecosystem: Environmental > Terrestrial > Soil > Wetlands > Peat | place: Sweden: Abisko...
CTTTGAACCTTTGATCTAAAAGTTAAAATTAGTTTTCACACAGGAGGAAAAGAAATAAACTGGCAAACAACTGGGAAGGACTGTGATGAGCCGATGGTTACCCGCTGCTGACTGTTTGCTTGAAGCCATTATTTGCCATTTGCCTGCTCCTTGTGATGCTCAAAAATATAGAACGCCATATCTTTATGAGGGACCTGTTGATGATATTGTCTATACTGCTATGAAGAACTGCGATCCTCATGGTCCTCTCTGCATCTATATCTCTAAAATGGTGCCAATCGATGGAGGAAGATTCGCGGCATTCGGAAGGATATTTTCAGGAAAAGCCAAGGCAGGAGAAAGAGTCAGAATTTTAGGAGCAAACTACAAGCCTGGAAACAACGCAGACATTTATGAAAAGAATCTCGGTCAAGTTGGAGTGTTTATGATGGGCAAAAGCCCGGAACTACTACCGGATATCCCTTGCGGAAATACTGTCGTTCTCACTGGAATCGATGAATATTTGCTGAAGACTGGAACGATTACATCCCTAGATCTCCCCGTCTCCTACGCCTTAAGATCAATGAAATACTCAGTGGCTCCAGTATTCCGCGTGGCCGTAAAGCCCAAAAACGCTGCAGATCTTCCCAAATTGCAGAAGGGACTGACTAAACTATCCAAATCCGACCCTCTCTTAAAGGTCGACCTCGAGGAAACGGGTGAGATAATCCTTGCCGGATCTGGAGAGCTCCACATTGAAATCTGTGTGAATGACCTAAAGGCATTTGCTCAATGCGAAATAATCGTTTCAGCCCCGATCGTCACCTACAGGGAAACCATTACCGCTGAATCTGGTGAAACTTTGCTGACGAAATCAGCCAATAAGCACAACAGACTATACGCTACATCTGCTCCTATGGATGAAAAATTGGTCGATTTAATTTAATCCGGAGAAATTGATTCAAATGGTGATCCTAAGATAAGAGCTGAAAGACTTGCTAAAGAGTTTGATTGGGATAAGACTGATGCTTTGAAGATTTGGTGCTTCGGTCCCGAAGATACAGGAGCCAATACCTTGGTCGACTCAGTGAAAGGAGCTCAATATCTGAACGAAATAAAAGATTCAATAACTTCTGCCTTCCAATTTAGCAGTAAGCACGGAGTGTTGGCAGAATAAAATATGCGTGGCTGCAGATTCAATCTAGTTGATGTTGTGGTACATCCTGATGCAGTCCACAGGAACGGAGCACAGATTATTCCAACTGCAAGACGACTTTTCCATGCACTTGAAATCGCATCCGCCCCCACACTGCTGGAACCCATTTTTATGTGCGAGATCACTGCACCCAATACTGTGCTTGGTGGAGTCTATCATACTCTGAGTCAACGGAGAGGAGAAGTTGTGGAGTAGAATCAGTTAGAAGGCAGTCCCCTGCATATTGTGAAGGCATATTTGCCTGTATCTGAAAGCTTTGGATTTGCAAGCATACTCAGAGAAAACACGCAAGGCATGGCATTCCCGCAAAACTTTTTCGATCACTGGTAGAAGATATCTGGGTTGCCATACGAGGAGAGTCGAGCTGCAGATTTAGTGTTAAATATCCGTAAGAGGAAAGGATTGAAGCCAGAGTTGCCACTTCTCGAGCTCTACAGAGACAGACTATGATCTCATTCAATATCATATTGCTACTCTCGTTATTTTATTTATAGTCCAGTCTAGTCTACTTTATGAGTATCTTCTTTTCTAGCTTTTAAAACTTAACAACAATTGTCATAATTATTATACCATTACAAAAATAAGAGGGAAATCTGGCTTCCAGCTTTTATAATTTGGCAGCAGTAATTGAGCTTAAATCCATGGAATGATTGAGAGGGAGTCAAAGTCGAAATGAGCAAAGTTTTTGTATCCAGAAATAATAAATGCAATGGTCCTACCAGGAGGGAAAAGTGCAGATAGCAATCAGCAACGAAGATATCTTTTGCAAAAGGAAAAGGAGATTATCAAACTAAGCTAGTTTTCCAGCCACTTTAGAATTAGCATGAGAAGAGTCCCTTATAAACTACAAAAGACAGTCTTCCATCTACTATATAAAGCTAAGAGAACATTAATCCAGGGTCACTATACACCCAAAACATTAGATTATCGGCAGCCGTGAATTAAGCTTTCGATTAGAATTAATATCTCAGGATGAAAGTTATTGAACTCTAGGCATTACTATATGCGCAAATGATGAAGCTGTAGGAAATGCAGTCACTAGATCAACAGGAATAGGAGCCAAAAAAGAGAAAGAGAAGACATTCGATTTGATCATCTTCCAATATTTTATATATGCTCTCTATTTACAGAAATCGATTGAATATGCTTATTAAATAAATTTTAATGTAAAAACACCAAATTAAAGCTTATGAACAGACACATCAGAGTATACAGCATTTTGGTTATTATTTTAGTAGATGTTTATCGAAACAGGTAGCATGCATGAGTGAGCATACTCTAACCATTTTATTGTGTCAGAATTGAATAGAATTCAAGATTTAAATTACTAAATCCATGGGCAAAGACGCTCCATAGAAGACAAATAAAATAGGCACGAGCAATGCAATCTATTCCAATTAATGTAGAAGAAAAAGATTAGTGTCAAAAATACTGAAATACGGAAAAACTGAGCAGAAGCTTACAATCAAGTAGAATGAATTTGATTAAAATTATAGACTATAAATAAGGATGATTTTGCATCGGTGATAATTTCTTAAAGTCTCCCTCTTTTCTTCCTTCCTCTTATATTAATATTTTATTCGACAATGAGAACTCTAAATTAACTCAGATCTTCCTTTCTGGCCGTCCAATGCTCTAAAAGTTCAATGACTGTTAAGAAACTACTGTTGTAAAGCATCGCTGTTGAGTTGCGCCAAATGGAAAACCAAAAAAATGTGGCAAACAGGAGCATAAAAATGGATACTTCCCGTTGCATTTCTACGAAATCAGCCCTGTAAACCAGTATTACCTCTTCTCCCCACTACAGTGCTGTCTCCAACGAATATTCGTTCAGTAGCCGCATTCTTTCCACCAGCATGACAGAATAGATCTCGATTCAACAATTCGAGGAAAGGATAATTTAAAAACAGCAGGTGAAATTGTAACTAAACGAGGACATATAGACCTGCGAGGACGACATATATGAGATGACCAAAATATTACTGACAAAAAAAGAGTACGACGCCAAACTAGACGAAATCATCAACACCAAAACTATCCAAATGAACAAACTCAAAATCGAAAAGAAACCAGCTGAGGTCAAGAAATCACTGGGCTCGAGGATAAAGAGCTTTTTCAAGTGATTAACTGTTTATTTTTTATGCTATACTTATTGCTCTTATGATATTGGCACTTCCATATAATACTATAAGATTAATAAATAAAGAATTGAATGACAATAGGTAGTGCAAAGAAGTTACTCATTAATCGCTGTCGATTATGTTACTGATCTCGTGTTCGGATAAATTATAATGTGAGAGGTTTTATGAGTCCAACTGTCGGATAAGGCTGGACTGCATAGAGGCGGAAATTGAAGGCAAGAGATGACTGTTCCCCATCAGTTACTCTAACACCTTATTCTAGCTCTATAATTTTCGTATGTAGCGACGCATGTTTTCACAGACATCGAAATAGCTACAATTTCGTATTCCCACCACGAAGATGAGCTGCCCATTATTTAAGTATTCCTCGAGATCTCTAATTCGGACAAAGGCATTGTAGCCCCAGCAATCACCTGGAGTGAAGGGGGAGCGATATTATTTGCTAATAGTGCGGCCAGCCGTGTTGAGACTGATCAACTCAAGTCGGAAGTAATAGTGCTGGGGAGGGCCACCAAGGGCGGAGTTCGGTTCCTGCTTTACCATTTGCTAACATTGAGCAGTTCAAGAAAGAGCGAGAGATGGTCAGGAGACTGTCCATTGCCATGTGGATATATCTTGAGGCGCCATTCCTGCCCGTACATGTGAAAAGCCTCACTGTACCAGATCTAGCTGAGATGGTAACTCTGGTAGTCAAATTAGAAGGTGTGATTCACGTACTCAGGATAAACTTCATTGCTGAATCCATGTAAAATTACAGAGTTGTTAAGGATTGTCGGTTGAAATTAAAGGTGAGAGCGTGACCTCCTTCCTCCTCCAGCATTTTCTACAGTTTTTAAAGTGCAGTTTCGCTGTCCATTTCCAACTCCTCCAACAATTAGTTATAATCATTGTCTCTAAATTCTCTCTCTGATCCATCCCGGATATCAAGAATATTAGCGATATCCTGCTTCACCTTCTTGAGTCGATTCATTCTATCCTCTCGTTCCTGCATATCCGTCAGTATTCCTGATAGCAATTTGTGAGCCTACTAATCTAATTTTACGTTCATCTCCTAGTAGTACTCTCTGAGTCTGTTTTTGCACCACCGCAGCTCACTTTTCAGTACTTATTTTTACAGAATCAACTGCTGATAATGATTATGATCCTGCAATATGCACTATTCCAAACTCACAAGGTGAGCTCGAAGCTGGCTGCGAGGAATATCGCTGGATGTTGTACTTCTCTGCTGGAGTCTGTGGCCTCGATGCTACTTTAAACACGATTTACTTTGTCCTCAATTACGCCACAATCAGAACAGATTGGTACTGCACAGTCAAGACACTGATATTTCATTGGTAGATTATGCACTCTGCAATTTTTGAACTCTTGTTTCGGAGTTTTGACATGCTGTATAAAACGATGGCGACTTGTCTCAGCTAAGCAATGAGTCTAGTGCAGTCAGCGAGATCGGGTAGAATTTATCCACAGTTGGGACAGAGGTGATGTTTATCGAGATAATCATTGATGCACTTTCCGCAGTATATTTCGGAGCATGTGGGACACATTTTGGGCTCACGATATGAACCACGGCAGAGTTGGCATACCAGTTTTTCCATTCAGAAGCGATTATAATTGTTATAATTGAATTACAGGGACGGTTTGATCGGCAATAAACTTTGAAAATGCATCAACTGATGATTATGAGGAAATTTGTGATAATTTAATTGACAGTTTTGAAGGCATCATTTATGACGAGCACACTTTGTATATCGGACTGCCTTGGTGAGATTGGTTAAAAGATAAATGTCATTGCAATATTATATCATTAATAAAAATGATTATTAGGCATATTTCCATTCCTGGACAATCTCACCTTGTTCCTTTGAATTAACCGCCTGAAAAAGATGAACCAGATTAGATTCTTGATCATCCTTGTACTATAAAAAGGATTTTAAATCCGGAGCACCCCAGTCGAGATGCCTTAGCCTCTCCCATGCAGTATTATCAAAATGTTCTTAATTCCTTACCTAAATAATTTGAAAAAAGTGTTCATAGTAAAGATTAGGGTTTAGCGATAGAGATTCCTCAAAAATTGTAGATCTTATAAAACAGAACAAACTTTACAAAATAATTCGTCAAAGTCAACGAGTCGAAAAGCAATTCAATACAAAAATATAAAATGATGACTCGGGAAGCAATTACACACAAAGACTTGACCTTGACTCCTAGACTGATCACGCATAATAAAAACTCGTTTGTCTGTCGAAGTAACTCGACCAATAATAGACTAATGATGACGAGTAATCAAGGATAGTAGGAATAGGAGACTCTTAAAAAGAATTCTCATAGCATGAATAAAAAAGGAAAGGTACTATATAGCACTGGGTAGATTCTTTTTAACAAAAGACCAAATATAATATTGGAGAAAAGATTCAATCATGCTAATTACACATATTCTCCGTCTAATACCCATAATTTTATACCCTTATAACCAAAAGCGCAAGAAGAATCTGTGCAAAATAAATAGTTGTATGATTTCAAGTTTTCTCCTATCAAAGACATCATCAACAATAGATCTAAGCAATTTTAAAACAATATTCCTTCCATCAAACAAGGAAGAAATAAAAAGATCCTTCCTTCCGAAAGTGATGTTGATGAAGATTCTTTGGCCTTCACAACCACAAGGCAAGAAAAATATTATAAGCAAAGACCTTCTTCGGAGGAGGAGATGACCTTATCAGCAAAACCCGAAAGTTTAATATTACTCAGCAATAAAAAAGCAAAATTAACCCAACGACATTCAAAATCACCAAACAAAGGAACTATATAAATTTCTTACAAAACTTCTTTACAACAACTCAAACAAATCAGTCTCATCCAAGCTCTTTCCGCATCGGACGTGACAATGAAAATTCCTGAAATATTTGCGTATCCCCTCTTTTCAGGAAACTAAACACAGCAGCAGTTATTCGATAAGGTTGATGAATTGTTTAGGCATTTGCAAATTGACATTAGCTCTCAGAAAAGTATTAAGAAGTATTCGAATTGCATCGTTGTTTTAACTGGAACTGTAGGATTGATTTGGCATTTTGAAGGAAAAGTCTTTTTAGGAGGGTGGAAGAACGAGTTTTTGGATTAGGGATGTAAACATGGGCTGGGGTTAGAGTGGAAACCTAAACAGTATGCTTACTACGGACAGTTTGCTAGGAACAAGAAAGAGGGAATTGGCATCATGAAAACTCATAAAAATGAACTGCTGGCAGGAGTATGGGAAGATAATCACTACTTGCATCCTCTCTCAGTTGACTCTGATCGCTAACCACGCCGCTTGATGCCAACCATTTCCCATTTTGCTTTTGAAGAAGCCAATTGATTCTAATAATCTATAATAAATCAATAAAAATTGTCAGCAATCATGCCTGCATGTTCTAAAGCTAGAACAATGCTTTTACGAGTCAAAATAAACGTGTTTTCTTCTTCGGAAGGGTGCTTTTATGTTCCTTTTCCTTGATGGAGTGGAAGTCGATGAGATAATCAATAATAGCTGGAACTCGTTTGCTTTGCTGCTGCTTTCGACTACTTTATATTATTTATACTTTTTAAAGGTTGAGAGAAGGCGCACATTTTGACTGTTGGAGCAAACCTTCTCGGCGAAAGTGTTCCTATCTTTTATTAGTTTGCTTATTAAAGGTGTTTTGCTTTATTACCCACCTTTATACAGGTGCTCGTAGAAGTAATTTTCATCTATCTAACAATAGAAGTACTAAACTAGTCAAGGACTGAACTTGCTGTATGATTGAGTCTCTCTTTGAGTCTGTCTTGAGGTTTGATGTACCATTTGTTGTACTGTAATTTATGAAGGAAAGGTGGCTTGACCAAATGATCACCTTTATCGCTATCATAAATCGACATATTAGGTTGAGTGTTGATGCGTGAGTGCTTGTATCTTCGAGTTGAAGTCACCATTTGGGACTAGTCTATCGTCCAACGATTGGGTGGGGCTATTTACATGGAAGAAATATATGGAAAAAGAAATTATATTGCCTTTGTGAATGGTTAGCAAGCATATAAAGAGCGATTAACGACTTAATACAATTTTGAAAAGTAGATGAGTGATTACAAAGCTATAAAAATGGATGATTCGGGATGGTTAAAAGAAGCGGAGTCAAATAAATCAAAGAAGTTTCATGTGATTGAGTAGCTTAACTAATTTTAAATTCTCAACAATATAATAAATGAATTAATATTAATTTCTATTAACGAATCAGAAAGGATTTTGCAATGGCTGTCGATTTATGAGTAATTGGTTGATTGTCTTTTTATACAATATTTTATATTTATAAATAGATGGGATATTGCAATGAGCAATTATTTATGATAGATTACTGTTGAATCCGTTATACATATAATTTATTAACAGACATGCCCAATACCGTTGACTCCAACACCAACAACAAATGGCACACAGGGTTTTACAGTCAGATGAAGCTTTTCCCCAAAAGATCGTGGACATCAGAAGAAGATGAACTTTTGATTTCGATCGTTGATAAATTAGGAGCTTAGAAGTGGTCACAAATCGCTAGATTTATCCCGAATAGAACGGGAAAACAATGCCGAGAGAGATGGGTGAATCAGCTCAACCCCAACATCAACAGGTAGGAATGGAACTTTAACGAGGAATGGATACTATTTTTGGCGTATCATGTTATGGGTAGCAAATGGTCAAGATTATCGACGTTTCTGCCTGGAAGGACAGACAACAGCATTAAAAATCATTGGAACTCAATTATGCGAAAGAAAATTAGCCAGCTGGAACATAAATTTTCTTCATAAATGGGTGGGTTAAACAAGTAAGGGATATATTTGAGATTGGTTTCGCTGACTAACCTTAAAAAGATTGAAAGATAGGTGGAGGAAAGCTAAATTTAAACAAAGGAACAATCTCAAAAGATATAGGCAAGCGCATAACCCATATTATGTCAACTAACTCTCAAGGAATCTTCGGAATCCGATGAGTTGAGTTTTATCAATATCCTCAAAACAATAGATGAGAAGGCGAACATTGAATTATAAAGGAAATAATCGTATCAATATAATGATTTCGGGCTAAAATCAGCTGATAAAACAAAAAATGGCGGTTTATAATCCAAGGTGGAAAGTGGTAAAAATTAAATGGATAAAGAAAATTATTTGGGCCATATTTTGTAAGAAAAGGATGACTATCTTCCTCTACCTCCTCCTTTCAAGAAATTATCATCATTAGACTGTGGAAAGTTCTCGACAGTAACTAAAAATCCATTCAAATAAATCTGATATGATGTTGTATTACTTATACTTTTATGAATAAACCTTATTAGTTGGCCCTCTTAATTTCTATCATCATGGAAACTCCTCAATTCGAGTGTAAAATAATAGTTTGACAAAAATCAAGCATGAGAAAAGCTCGCGATAATGAAAGATTAGCATAACTACTGACGAGATCAACTTCGATAGACCAATGACTACGCCTATTATTGTAAATTGGTCATGGTTTTATAATTTTGATTGAGTCTATCCTAGGATTGAGTCTGCTGTATTGTAATGCTACATATTTCTACTATTTATTATACTTATTCTTTTTATCAAATCATTTATTTATAGAGTAAGATACGATGACTGACCTATCAGCATTTGTGTCCAACAACCTTGCACTTTTATAAAGGTACGTTTTTGCAGAGGATAAACAGTAGTTTATCAGCAAGGAGATTGCACTGCCATAGGAAAGGAGATTCTTTGATTTGTTGCTCAATCCTATTAGTGACAGTAAGAAAGAGAAAGATCTAATGAAGAGCTTGCGTCTGTCAGAATCAGTCAAGAATGAAATCTTTTCAGCCAAGATTATGAAATCTCTCGAAAAAGCGACAACTTAGCAGGAAGCAGAATAGGCTATCAAATTTACTAAGTAACTTTATAAGGATCTCTACTTTGATTTTCCAAAACCCGCTTAATTTGCAGGGGAGGCAGTTCAATAAGCATAGAAGAAAGAGAAGAAGATTGAATCGTCATTTGAAACAGAATAGACTGTGAAGGATGTTGTTTTAAAAGTCATCAAGGAATGCCCCTAAAATATTGCAAAAATATCAAATTATGGTCTAAAGAATGCGCCTTTAAATGACCTGATGAAATAGATAGATAAAGACTTCATAACTATTTTGTTTTCGAAGTTAGATATTACTCGATCAATGGATGCTTCTTTCATAGCAAATTTGATGGTTAAAGTCCTGAACTAATCAAAATCTTAAAGAGGTTCACAGCCAGAAGAACTACCAAGCGAATTTTTTAACTTTTTAACAATAGAACAAACTGAATAGCTAAAGAAGAAAATGCCTTAGATCTTCAATGAATTTGCTTATCATTAGAGAAGCTTCAACCTCAAACATGAGTAAAAGCTAAGATCATTCAAATCAATAACTTCAATGACTCCCACAGAGGTAGTGGAAAAGCGAGCCTATTGCGTATAGATACTCAATGGATTGACAAATTAAAATAGTCCATTCAAGAATTACTTTATTGATAAGATAACAGAATAAATATTGATATTGGATGAGTCATTGACTAATTCAAACGAATAGATTTTCATCAACTATCTAAAAAACTTAAAGCAATTTAGCTTTTAGCATTTTAACATCTCATTTTCAACGCAAAAGAAAGATGAAACTGGTCAAAGAAATGATAGAATTGATAGGGATAGGTACGCTCAAAATAATTCCCTCTCTTATCTTGAATCATCCAAGACTAATCAGAGTTAAATCATCAACAAAACTATTGTTAGTTTGCTAAAAGCTCTCAATCCTGGAACAATATAGCAGCTTACTCCCTATATCAGTCACAAATACTTGATTAAAGCCGAAGCAAAAGTGAAACTGGCAAAAGGTATGCAAAAATCGATTGAAAATATCCATGATATTATTCCTCTAAGCGAACTCACTGAACTAAAATAAAGAAAGGAGATTACCTTGCTCTAAAAGAATAAAAAGACTTTTAAAATAAACTAAGATGTTGAATTGTTTGTAAAGATTAAGAATGTTCGATAGATCAAGGTGAAAGTGTATAAATTTGATCTTGTCAAACAATACCTTTAAAATATATCGGATGTTGACGAGCAAATCAATCTTAAATACATGAAACCAACGTATTAAGAGATTCTTAAAAATACAACAGAAGATCCCTTTGAATAAACGGTGTCCTCCATTAAATTAACTCAACTGAATGGCAAATTGGGGTTGTTTATTGTTTAGCTTGAGGGAGAAACAGTCACCAGCAGAGCTGTTGTCAGAAAAGGCTCAATTTTGGTTTAAAATAAACTGACTGAAACAGGCCATGAATTGACCTTCTTCGATCAGGAAGGAAAACAAATCAATGAGCTCACTATTTGGAGGGAAAACACAATTAAAATAGATGTTAAAGGCAGCTACATAATTCCCTTCGGACCTCAGGGATGTGAAAATATTCTCGCAGCCTATCAATAATATGCTGAATATGTGCAAGTAAATATTTCAAATGAAAACTATAACTTTAATGTGGATTATGTATATCACAGCTAATCCTTCATAGTTGGTAATAAATCGAAAGTAGTCCTACATCCCACTCTTAAGTTGTCATAAAAAAACATTTCCCTCAATCGGTTGGGTAAAGTGACGATAAAGGTTGCTACTATCAATAACCAAAATATCTCATCTACCTTAGTACTGGAGAATGTGAGATTCAAAGATAACGAAGATTATGTGGTGGAATTACCAATAAAATCCTACATTAAAACATATGGAATTATTGTGGAGGGAGAAATAGAGTTGATGAACAAATAAAAGCAGACGATTAATAGCAACAAAGTTATTACCATCGATTTGGAAGAAAACCAGAACAATTTTGTTGATTGCTATCTATAAAAGAATGTTGATGGAATATATACTCTTAAAATAAGAGGTAAAAATGGATAAGCTATTCCATCGGTTTAAGTTGTTCTTTCCTATGAACAATTTGGAGCTGATTTTTCATTTAGCAAACAGTTGACTGCCAACGAGAAGGGTGAATTGTCTTTGGGCAAAATGCTTCAAGTTAAAAAACTCACGATTACTGTGAATAGTAATGGTTTTTCGTCAATTAGAACGTGGACCATTAACAGCTTCGACAGAACAATCAGTTATGGAACCTCTATCTATGACAGTTCAGTTAATGTTTATTTACAATAAGGTTAAACTTTAAATCTTCCCATCCCCTGTGAATTAAAACTGTAAAGCGATATTATCTTTATAAAA
>Ga0302268_1001661_pt1 | contig 11596 bp, 3 predicted proteins | sample III_Bog_E2_1_FD_194554 | JGI IMG/M metagenome (GOLD analysis project Ga0302268, IMG submission 194554) | Peat permafrost microbial communities from Stordalen Mire near Abisko, Sweden - III_Bog_E2_1 | ecosystem: Environmental > Terrestrial > Soil > Wetlands > Peat | place: Sweden: Abisko...
ACCCCACCTTGATTAATACAATCAGCTAACTAATCAAACAAATTTTTGAATTTATAATCCATAAAAATTTGATCGAACAGAAATTATCCATTTATTTATTTTTATTGAGTTTTAGAAAAATGTTCTAATCAATGTAAAATGAGTCAATCGAATATTTTTTTTATTTTTTTAAAAAAGTTATGAGTAATCATTTAATTGTGCATAAACACTTCTCTTCAATTGAAAATAAACAGATAGTTTTCTAATTGCTCTAAAATTAGTTATCAATTAAAATTTTATTTTTTAGTTGAGAAAAGTAATTTAGAGTTCATAATATTAGTTAAGCTAATAAATCAAATAAACAGAAATAGAATCAAAATTATCATGATTCTTCTTATGCTCTGTTTCGACAGATATAATACTACTATTTTTTTAGTTTACAACATTTTAATAGAGATTCATCTCGTTTTAAATGCTTATGATATTTATTTAATCCCTTCAGATTCTTAAACTATACTGCTTCGAGTTCTTTAAATCCTATTTTTATTTAAATCTTAAAGTTTTTTACAATTTAAGAGTATAAACTTTAAAATAGTCTTGGTAGTTTTATCTTAATGAGAGTTTAATTAAATGAGAGCCTATTCTTATGAGAGCTTATTATGTAATATAAGAGCCTATTTTAATGAAAGTATATCATTGATTTGCACATTGAAGATTTCATTATGAAAAATTAACATCATCCAAGTAATCATTAGCAGTCTCATTAAATACGCTTTACTGTTCGAAAAAGGGCTCGTTTTGGACGGGCTGTTTATGTTTGTGGCAATATTGCTGAATTAGGATAATGGAATCCAGAAAAAGGTGTTCGTCTTTGTTGGAATTAAGTATGATATGATTTAACTTAGGGTGATGTTTGGACTGGTTCTGTGAAGCTTAGTCATTCAATTTCTAGAAAAGTTTAGTTTAAATACATTGTCAATTACAAGGACTGTCCTTCAGTTTGGGATGTTTAATGGTAAGCAGGTATCCATAACCGAAAGATTTGCATGGAATCATCTTGCAAAAATCAAATATGTGGTATTGTCTATCTTATTATAGATGATAAAAAATGTGACAGTAAATCACCTGAGTCGTGTATCTGTATAGATGACAAATGGAACATGGACAAGATATGCCTTTATTTACTCGCCAGCCAGTCAACAGAAAAGTTGAAAGAATGTTCTGTCATTGGAGATACTGACTAGCTCGGTTTAATTCATTTTATATAGGAAATTGGAAAAACCCAAAAATGATGAAAAAATGCTAAAAATAAAAATTACCTCTCATGTTTAAATAGGTTCTCCCAAAATAAGAAAATAGTCCTGAATCTCTATAAATTTTTTGTTATTCATTTGAGACTTATAGAGGAAGAGAGCAATTGCATTACTGCTATGTCCACGAAGGAGATACTTATTAACATGAGAAGCAGTTATAAAGAGTGTTAAAATTCAATGAAGAGAAAGCTTATCAACATTTTCGAAGATCTATATCTTATTCCCAAGGGAAAATTGGAGTTGTAGATGAATGTGATGTCAATGAAATGATTTTTTCCAAAAAGCCAGATGAAGGCTTGATTAAATTGAAACAACCCAAAAAGGAGCAGGAAAAAGTGAAATAAAAATTAACAAAGTAGTAAAAGAAGGTCCAAAATCGATTCTTAAGATTAATTAAATCTGATGAATATAAACCTGATAGTATTGCAAAGATTTCTAAGCAACTCAATAGCTTGGCTTGTGCTGAAATAAAGGATGTGCAGGATATGTCAATGAAAATTCAAGAAGTTGCAAAAGAAATGATTATGTAAAGAATTTCAAATCCTTTGTCAATGGAGGCGGAAAAGAAGAAAATTTAAATCAAAATTAGGAGTATTCCTCAAATATAAAAGGAAGTCAAATTGATATAAAGTGAGATTCAAACAATGAGCAATAAGTGTCCAGATTTAGCTAAATAAATAAAAAAAGCAGTATAAAAAATTGAAAATCAGAAAAAGGCAATTGTGTAAAGAAATAGAGTGGAGATTAAATAAGGAGCTTAAAAAAATGAAATGCTAATTTATTGTGAAAATTTAGACGTTGAGAGAATTTAAAGAAATCTTGAGTGCTAATTTGGTCATCAAAATAGTTTCAATGTCTGTTTTGAAAGAGTTGTTCAAGGATTAAGAGGTGGAGCATAAGGAATGATTGAGGGTAGACTTTGTATCAAAATTAATTTTGAAGATCTATTCGCTCAACTTTTAGTTTAATCTAAGAATATTTAACAGATTTTATGTGCTAATTCACCCGTTAAAAATGAATTCTCAGATATTTTAGCTAGCTTCATCAAAGACATAGAGGAAAGATCAAATGAAATGAAGAAATTATCTCAGTAATTGAAAGATTAAGTTAATCCACAACAAGGAAAGTCTGAATATTAAAAAACTGGAAAAACTGAATGTTTGGGAAAAACTGGAAAAACTGAGTGTTAAAAAACTGGAAAAACTGAATGTTAAAAAACTGGAAAAACTGAATGTTCGGGGAAAACTGGAAAAACTGAATGTTAAAAAACTGGAAAAACTGAATGTTCAGGAAAAACTGAAAAAACTGAATGTTTGGGGAAAAAGAATGAGAAAACCAAAAATTCCTCAGAATGCACTTCATCTGCTCCTAATTTAGAATAAAAAATGAAAACAATTAAAAACAAATCTAAATTATTAGAAGAGAGCTTGAAGATGGCCTAGTCTTTGGTTGAAAGGATAAAATAATAAGCTTCCAGTATTATTGAAGTTTCTCAAAAAATTAAAGAAATTGAAGAAATTGAGGAAAACAGGAATTAATTGAAACAATACTTCGTGGACTTGAAAAAGAAAGAAAGCTAAAGAAGTAAAGTTACTCCTTCTACATCTATTCCAGTCGCTACATCTGTTCCAGCCGCTACATCTGTTCCAGTCGCTACAAAATCTTCAAAAGATACAGGTCTTAAAGTAAAGGCTAAAGTTGAAGTGAGTCAGAAGATTAGAGAAAAAATTAAACTAATTGGAAAAAAACCTAATGCTTTGAAGGAAACCAAGGATTTATTATCACCAGACTTATCCTGGTGGAGATCAGGAGGTTTAAGCGACAAAATGATAATTGACGATTTGATGCGTATCTGCGAAGTAGATGAATAAACTGCAAAAGGGCTCATTAATGCATGATAGTTATCCACTATTATTTATAAATGAATTATGAACACAAAGCCATAAACATTAACTATTCTTGACATTTTCTGGAATCTACCAAAACAAGAAGGAGAAAATAATTTATCTTCATCATTACATTTGAACAGATTTTAGTCTGTTTAGCAATGATATAAATATTTTTGCTTATATAAATTAATTGCTAAAATACTTTAAAATTAAACTTTGCTAAATCATTAATAATACAAAATGGGAAATAAATCTGAAAGGGAAAGTTATGATGCTGATGAAATTTATGCTTATGTAGGTCTGAAGACCCCAAAAGCATTTAGAGCAGTGGAAAAAATATTAAAGTGCAACCCTTAATTAGTTAATAAATTGCATTAGGGCAGAACTCTACTTGATGAACCGTGCAGGAAAGGATATGCTAAAATGGTGTCTTTACTCTTAGATCTTGGAGTTTTTGTGAACTTATCCAATAAATATGGTCGCTCTCCAGTAATGACAGCCACCATTTACGGAAATTGCGAAGCAGTAAAGGTATTGTGTGAGAGAGGAGCTATCATTGACAATGTATTTATAGTCTAAGAAATGTCTATTTTCGATTTGGCAATATATCGAGGATATTATTAAACAGCAGCATACCTTTATAAAAAAATTGCTAATAAAAATATAAAATAAATTACATATTACGAGTCCTTGGCCAAAAAATATAATTCTCGATATGTAAACTATGAAATATTCATCGAAGGACTAAAAGCTGGAAAGAGTATTGAATAATTGCCAGACTTTCTAACCAAAAAGAAGGTATCATAATAAAAAATGAAAGCTAATGACTATCTTTGTTGCTGCTGTGAAATTTTTTATCTTGGCAAAAATAAATAATCAAAGAAAGAGATAAATAGCGAAAGGTAATCCTTATAATTTGAACAAATTATTAATTCGCAGATTAACATTGAATATCGCAGCAGCAAATCTTTTTATGAACATCCGGTCAATCCTGCTGACATTGTCATCGAAACTGATCGAAATCTTTCCATGAAACCTAATGAAAACTGCCCATAAAAATCATCATGATTATATCATCATCATCTATCAATCTATGTTTATCTTAAATCAAACGCTCCGATATGAATTTAGACATGATTTAATTTAATTTCATAATGATTTGTCTTCATTAATTATCTGCCAAAATACTTTATCTTAGCAAATTAAATTCAAGTTAGATTATTTGTTTATCCTTTCATTAAGAAAGAATTATTCGATTTGATAAATATCATTAAATTTATTCATCATCGAAATGGATGTCACTCTTCTCTACAATGGATATAACCTCGAACGCAGGAAAATGTTTGTCTAAAGTCGTAAGTTTATATTATCACCCAGCAAGAAATAATCTTAATAGTCAAATCGTTATTAATTGGCAAGATTCGCTGCATCATGACGAACTATCACCCCTTTCTAAAATGAAACAAAAGCGAACCTTGTAAAATAATCGACTCAAGGAATCATATAGCAATTATGTAGATTCCTATCTTGATCGAGAGCTTCATCTGCATGACAGTGGAATTAGAAGAACTAAAAATGTTTAAAGATCACTCGGAAAAACATAATTCGAAAATCATCAAACAGTACCTACGATGGACGCATCATAATATGGAAAAACTCAAAATAATGAATCTCGCATCCCCAAACTACCGAAGGTATATTATTCCTAACTGTAGATTGGAAGTGAAGATTCTTCAAAAAGAAAAAGTTAATTATCGCAATTTGTGATAGATAAATCGAAAGGATACCTTCATAAAATATTGAGAGATCGATTGAAAAAGTATGATACTCCAAGCAATTAAATTGAGAGTAAAGAACAATGATAGTTACATAAAGATTAATAATTTTTTGAAAATTTATGAATAAATTAAGGAAATTCCAGATCCACTTTGATTGTATTAAATTTGATAATTTCAATGAATGGAGTAATAGCATTGAACTTTGTTATTCGTTCTGACTTGATTTTTTAATGTTTTCTCTCCCTATCTTCCTTTACTATCAAAATTAATCTATTTCCAATTTTATAGAAATCAAGTGAATAGTTTATGGTTTAATAATGGTGATTAAATCTTAATCCTCTTGCCAACAAGTAGTCTGAAAATTTATATCGTCTTCAATATCTAAATCAATGGATAATCCTCTTTATTATCGGATAAATAAATAATAATGAAATTCGATTGCTGCTGTCCGAGAAATTAAGTTAACGAGTAGTTGGCTTATAACCAAGCTCAACTCATTTATAATACCAATTATTCAGCACAAGGGATAGGATCCTCTGAATTGTATGGATCTAATCGTCAGTATCCCTACCAAAGTATCGCTCAGTATCAACGGACTATCCCTATGACAGGATACCCGAGCGTTATTGACAAATCAATTGATCCCTTCCAGCAAAAGCACATTTTGGCATTACGAGAGAGAAATCAATAACTAAAAAACCAGATCTCTTCTCGCAAAGCCCAGTTGTGGCAGAAGATGAATTTTCTGTAGGCACACTCTCAGCAGTTGAGACAGAATTACATATTTAAACGAGGGGAGTTGGATAAGCTGATAATGATTATAAACAGATAGTTTTGAAGTGATATTGTTAAGCTGATTCATTTTATTACTAAATAAACCCTTCAATAACTGTTAAATAAATATAAATGCACCAAATTTTGCAACTGGAATTATACATCCTGTTAATTGACAATATTAGTTCCTTTTCCTTAGCTTTCATTACTGGTACTGTAACAAAATTTAAGATATAAAAGGAATTTAATTTTAATTCTGATATTTTATAATATAGTTTATTAGCGTTAAACAATTTAGACAGTCTCTCAGCAAAATTATATAAATCAAAATACCTCAGCAATCATACAGCGAGCACTACCTCCTCCGTATTTTTAAATTGTACTCAAATCACTATAAATAATTTTACCATATTTTCTGAATCTTTATCTCTGATTCTCAGTGAGAACATTGTAAGCTCGATGACTCATTATTACCACTTTCTCTTTACCCATCAACATTATAGCGTTGCCTGCAAAGTTATTAATCTGATCCTCCGCCAATTATATTAGCTACCTTTTTGATTTTTTAATATTATCCTCAACTTGTTATCTTTCTATTAGATTGTCGATACTGTTCAAACAAACTGCTGCCACTCCCTCTCCAATCCACATCATTACATTTGTGTGATATATTAGCTATCGCTTTTAATTAACATTTTGATATGCTGAAAAGACGCAAGGACGATACCCATTGTCTGAACAAAATTTAAAAAATAAAGCTTCATTACTTCGAGGAGATCGAGCACAAAAAGCGACTTTACCAATTCTATCGAGAACCATGCTTCCTGTACCTTCAAGGAATATTCCCTTTTATTCAAATGAAGTATAATCATGCCCCAATTTAAGGTTCATATTTAATGTGCTAAAATGTTTAAATATATCTATTTTTCTTTACAGCCTTCTATTTTGCGCATACATCGGGTATATATTGTAGGTAAGCAAGTGATGAAAAGATATCCAGTTGTTGGGAAAAACTGAATCGGGAGTATCATATTATCCTTAATCTTGGACAATAATCACCTTTATCCCCTCTTTTTCCAGCATATCTGCAAAGTTATCAAACTATGCCAACGATTGTTTCCTAATACTGTCTGTTTATGATAGTTCCTCTTTTTTCTGAAAATAATTATTGGCGAGAGTCATCTAATTGCTACGAAATTGATGAGGTCTAATCATTAAAATAATGCTTGCTAGAGCACATATTTTCTTGGATTATTACTAATGTATCATATATAGATATATTTTATAGAGAACAGGACTCAATTAAATTTACATTTTCAATAGAGATAAATCGTGAGAATTTCATTTTCTTAAATTATAAGTGGATATGCAATGAACTTAATTTTATATTTAAAATTTCCTTATAATAAAGGATTCCTAAAGGTAAAAATCTAAGGATGACCAATGCCAAATATACATAGTGCTGTTAATTAAATAAAAATGTTGTATATTTCTTATTATGATAACCTGATAATTATTGAAAATTTACAAAAATAATATTGCAGATCATAAAGTGATGAAGGATAGAGATGCCTTTATCATTGACATGTTTTTTATACGTCAAGTATGATGAAAGGAATAAATTGTAAAAGACATATTGTATTCTAAATTTTATGAATTAAGTTATCTTTCTTCGCAAAAGAATACTAGTTATATAGATATGATTAATAAAAGAATTATGGCAAAAAGTAATAATAAAAAAGTGTTTATCCTTGATGTACTTCCTAATTTACTTTTAATTTAAGGTGATGTATCTCTAATCAAGATACCACGATTATTAGCTTGTGATTATATTCATAGAAATTTTAAAGACAAATAATTTTATGAATAATTTAAAATATTATCTAATTAATTCATTCCTTTTCGCTGTGAAATGACATTTGCAATGAGAAAAATCTAAAGAAAACCATAAAATATTATTATTATTATTATTTTAATACTAGCCATCTGCAAAACAAAATAATATCAAAACAAAAATATAAAATGATAAGCAACAACAAAATAGTCGTTGGATTACTTATTTGGACTCTTATCAGCCATCTAAATCATTTTTTATTTTGTATCTTAAAGATGCCAAGGATATTATATTTATTGAAAAATTATTCATTTGATATTTATATTAATTAATTTTTTATGTTCAAAGCAGTGATGGCCGTGAATCTGAAGTCTCAATTGTAGGACAATAATATTGAGCAAGAATCATCTCATGAGGAAATCTAACTTCAAAACCCCTTTACTATTTTGTCATTGAATGAAAAACTCTATGCTTTACAAAATCATCCATATGATGTCAAATTAAGATTCAAATCATTGTACAATGATTTAGAACTGCCTAAATAAGAAGATTAGATACTCAATAACTTTCTATTACCTGATAGATAATTATCTTTCGATTAAAATTCGATTGATGATTATCAATCATCAACATAAATTAAAGATGATTCCATTGACAGGTAAGACAAGGTATAAGTTCCTATATTTAATCATTCATAAAGATAAAAGGTATAAACTGTTTAAAAAATCAGAGGAGCTAGGAAAAGATATCTTCCTTCTGGATCAGAAAATGTTTGCGCTGACTACCCTAAAAATATTTCAAGTTATGTCTTTACGAAAGTCTTCAAGGCACTCTTTAATAAAAATTACCTTCCCAAGATGTAGAAGTAATGCCATAAGAGAGGCATTAATCTGAAGATCTTTAGAGACTACTTTTTACCATTAACCAAAGGCAAAGGGGGGCCCAATAGCATTCTCTCTTTCTTGGAAGCAGCTTCATTGGAGTAAATTCCAATGTACGAGATGTTTGACTATCTGATTTGCAAGTATCTCCGAGGTCGCTATATGTTGTTCGCTCTTCAAAACGGAAAGATGAAAGATCTATCAGCTTACATAAAGATGAAAAACCGATATTTCCTTTACTTTAGTAAGTTATTTGACCCCTAGTAAGTATGATTTCTTTGCCCTTTAATTATAATATTGATCTAATATAAATTTAATTTTATAATTAATAAAGATAAGAATACCTAATGTTTCAATTTTTGCGGTAAAATATTTTGGCACCATCAATAAACAAATTATTTTATAAAAATCATGAACAACTTAATTTTTACTACATTACTATTAAAGTGAGTAAAAGAGGTAAATTTTATTAAATTAGTTTATTAGATTCATTTCCAAAATTAGGCATTAATTAGAGATTGTTTATATTTTCAAGGCCTTTTGATTGAATTTCAGCCTCTAATATTCTATAGATGCGAATAAAATTGTTTGTCCCGAATAAGTCTTAAAATCTCATTCTTAAGTCTTCCAACTTAGAATAATCAACAAAGAGATCAAAATCCACATTATTAGCATCTACCTAAACCTAAGGCTTTATAATGTTCTTGAAGGAACCAGTGAGGGAATAGTTCAAATCTTCGCTATCGTCTTCTCTGAATATGATATTTCTTTAATCATTTTGTTCAGGAGAGTTTAATTTTTAAACCTTATCTTTATTAACAAGGATGTCTTACAGTTAATTTAAGTAATCATTATATTATTGCTAATCTTTAACACTTAGTCCAATCCGTTAATTTTCTTAGTCATTCCCTGTTTTTAATTCAACAATATTTTTTTCTTATTTAAAATGCTATTTTTTTTATTTTGATAATTATTTTTCCGATGATTTACTCTATCTCCTTTGCCACTTACCGGGCTTTAGAGTTTATACAATAGGGACATCTATACTTTATTTGTTGCGGTTTTTATTATTATTTTTGATAAATTATTCTCTGTCTCTCTTTATATTTTATCTTTCATCTGCATATCGCTTTGGATTTCTAGTTTCTTATTTTATTTTTATCTATTACCTCACTTTTTCATTTTCACTTGATGAGGTGGCAGGAAGTCTTGTTTATGATTTTCTTGATTGCGCTGAAAATGGTGCTTTTTTTGGAAAATTTGGATTTAACAGGGCTTTTGAAATTTACTCATCTAATTGTTAGAGCTGAACACTATATTTTTTATGTCCATATTGAGCTGGAAGAGGTTGTTCTTTGTCATGAGATTATCTGCGATCATTATTATTTTTTCCTTTCGATGTTTGAGGACGAGTAATATGTTTAGATTATTCTTCGTACGTAGGTTCTGAAATATACTAAAGTTCTGATTGTCTCGCTCTTTCCTAAGCTCTCTTCCGAATCATTTGATTTTCATACCATTGTTTCCTGGCAAATTAATTAATTTATTCGATTTTTTTGGCTTCATCCTTTTATTTTTGCAGTTTCTTTTTACTTGAACTCTCTTGAGCTCTCTCTCTTTATAGTTAATATTTTTATTGCATCAACTTTTATTTTTTAATCAATAACTATTGTGCTTATCTCTCTCTTCTGCGAGCCAGTTCATTCGCCTCGATTCGTTTTTTTTATTGCTCCTTGAACAGTTTATTCTCCTGTTACTTTCTATTTTCTCTTTCTATCCATTGCTTCCTCTCCTAGACAGCTCTTTTTTGCTAAAGCTCTTTGATCCTTTGATTTTGTTCTCTTCGCTTTTAGATTTATTCTTATTTCCTTATCTTTTATTATTCTTTTCTACGTTTTCTCTCCTACTCTCTTTCTTCCTCTTTTTTCCTTTCTATTTTTTACTTGAGTAAAGCTGCCTCCTCTTTTAGTTTATTCCTTTAACTTTATAGTTTATTATTATCTCTACTACCTTCTTGAACTTTAATAAGCTTATTTGCAATTTATACTTTCTAAATTAATAATTGAGGACATGATTATGAAGAATAGTATGACTAAATTCATCATTTCGTCTTGTTTCGCTTAGATATTTTGTTATCCTCTATCGAATGAACGATTTATCTAAATTTCAATATCCATACTTAATATATCTCCTACACTTGGTCTTCGATTAGAATCAATTTGCAACATTTCGCTAATTAACCCTTTTAGGTCTTTGCTATAATTTCCTGGTAAAGATGAATAACTGCCTTTGACAATTTTCAATGCTAAAAATTGAAGCGAGGCCCCAGTAAAAGGAGGAGTTAAGGCGCACAGCTCATAAAGTAAAACTCCCATTGACCAGACATCAGATTTAAAGGAATAAGGCTTATTTTCAATAATTTATGGTGAAAGATAATAAGGAGTTCCTACGACAGTTCGAGCTTTGTCTTGAGTTTTGTTTAACACTCTTGCAATGCCAAAGTCACCGAGTTTTAAGATATTAGTCTTAGTAATAAAAATATTTTGCCCTTTGATATCTCGATGCAATATTTTACGATCATGAACGTGCTTCATGGCCAAGCAAATTTGTGTAAACCAATCTAAAATTTAACTTTCTGTAAAGTTTTTCTTCTCACTCTTCTTTGCAGCGATTGCTTTTGATAAATCTCCACATTCTGCATACTCCATCACGATCTTTAATTTGTTTTGTTTTGTGGCATAAACTTCAATAAATTTAACTATGAGCGGGTGCTTCAAATTTTGAAGAATTTGAGCTTCTTTAATAGTCTATTCTCGTTATTGTTTACTCATATGCTGGATATTGACTTCTTTAATAACGAGATATTAGTTGGTTGATTTTTTACGAACGAGATAAGCTTTGCCAAAAGCGCCTTATCCCAACAGCCTCTATCTTTGGTAAACTTAATTTTAAGATTAAAGCACTCGTATTTACATTTCTATATTTTGCGGTTTTCACTTTATTATTTATTTATGAGCAAGTTAAATTTTAGAGTAAATCCTATTGATGTAAAGAATATTACTCGAAATATTATTTGGTTTTTAGACAATAATCTTATAAAATATATCATTATTTTCCTTTAAAGTAAATATTGAGATCTGGGGTTGGG
>Ga0302268_1001667_pt1 | contig 11566 bp, 9 predicted proteins | sample III_Bog_E2_1_FD_194554 | JGI IMG/M metagenome (GOLD analysis project Ga0302268, IMG submission 194554) | Peat permafrost microbial communities from Stordalen Mire near Abisko, Sweden - III_Bog_E2_1 | ecosystem: Environmental > Terrestrial > Soil > Wetlands > Peat | place: Sweden: Abisko...
TTTCGTCAACTACAAGACCTGTTGGTAAACCACTCTTTTTCTTTTGTTCTCTCAATAAATTATCTGTAGCCTTCAAAGTTGCATTGTTTACATCTGATGCACTCCAATTGCTAACAGACAAGAAATGTATGTAACGTTTATAGTCGGAATCTTCTATTTTTTCTGTCATTCGTTCCATGTTTTCTTGTCCTTTTTCACACCGAAGCAGCCCAGCTAAATACTCAACTGCCGTGTGCGTACTATCCATTCTGTATACCATAAATAGACCTGTATAACAGCTGACTATAAGCGAATTGACTGCTTTCAATCGCCACTTTGCATACTTGTCTCCTGAAAAGAAATTTTTTTTCTCTGTCCGTTTTGGTTTCATTATCAAAACAATCAGAGCTGATTTGTAATGAAACAAATATACTAATAATCAGGAATATAACAAAATATATTTAGACTTTTTATTATGGTAAAGTAGAATTAAATAGACTTTTTATTGATAATTACTCCGTAGGAGTATTCTTTGCATAACCCCCAGTTGAGCCTGTGAAACTGGGGGGTATGAATGAATTAAAAAACTGAACTCTGTAAGAGTTCACCAACAGAATCAAGAGTTTAAGGACTTTTTCCTGTGGTCAACTCCTCTGGAGTTGGGTTGCCTGTATAGTATTACCCCCAGTTCCGCAAGCTCCACTAGGGGTTTCCGTCAAGTCGGAATGTACCATATTCGAAATAACACCTACGGTGTAATTTGTTAGTTCATATCTGATTGTAACTGCAAATACAGTAGTAAATTTACAAATTATTGAAAGTTAGGTATAGAACCCGATACTCATTTAATATATACAATATTGCATATATGCAAAAATGTATATATAGAGAAATTCGAAATCCTGCCATGAAATTGATTGAAATAATGAAGAACTATCTATAATCATGTATAACAAAAAACAACTCATTGATTTATTCAATGAGTTGTTTTTTGATAAAATACTAATTTATTTTAGCTAAATATCTTTTCAATTTTATCGGCATAAAATTTCTCAATGACATCCCGTTTAATTTTGAGAGTTGGTGAAAGGAAATCCAATGCCGTTGTCCATTCTTCCGAAACCAACAGGTATCGTTTTATCTGTTCAAAATCACCAAAATACTGATTGTATTTTATTACTTCTTCCTGAATTCTTTTAGCTATCAACGGGTGTTCTATCATTACAGCATGGGTCGTATATTTTATTTTATGTTTCAGGCACCATGATTTCAGATAAACAAAATCGGGCGAAATCAATGCTCCTGCAAATTTCTTGTTTTCTCCGAGAACAATCATGTTATCAATGAATGGAGATTCGGTGAATTTCGATTCGATAGCCTGTGGATTTACATATTTTCCGAAAGAGGTCTTGAAAATACTTTTCAGCCGGCCCGTTATAATCAGTTGACCTTCGGGAGTAAATTTGCCTGTATCGCCGGTATGAAACCATCCTTCGGCATCAATTGCCTTTGCAGTCAATTCAGGATCTTTATAATAGCCCAACATGACATTAGGCCCCCTGCAAATAATCTCATTCCTGTCAGCCAATTTAACTTCAACCCCCTGAAGTGGTAACCCGACAGTCCCGAACCTTCGGCCGTTTTTTACACGTTGACTAACTACAATGACCGGAGAAGTTTCACTCAGGCCGTATCCTTCGAATACCGGCATTCCAATTGCCGAGAAGAAGGATGCAATATGAGGTTGAATTGCTGAACCACCGGATACGACAATGTCGAAATTGCCTCCGATAGCAGCTCTCCATTTTGAATAGATAAGTTTATCAGCCAGTTTGTATTGAACATTGTACCACCAGCCGCGGTCTTCCAACTGAAATTTTGTTGCCAGATTAAATGCCCGGTAATAAATTATCTTTGCAACGAAAGGCAGTTTTTTCCCCGACAGGTAAAGTTTGTCGTAGATCTTTTCAAGCAATCGTGGCACACACGACATCATAGTCGGGTTTATTTCCTTTATGTTTTCGGCAATGGTACCAAGGCTTTCGGCATAGTATACCGACATACCCAGATATTGATACAGGTATACCAGCATGCGTTCGTATGCATGGCAAAGGGGAAGAAAACTCAACGCTTTGTTGCTCCAGGTTGAAGGAATGACCGACAGGCTTTTAATGTTCGAAAGGATGTTATTGTGCGACAACATGACACCTTTTGGATTTCCTGTAGTACCTGAAGTATAGATAATGGTTGCCATGTCTGTTGGTTGTACGGCTGCTTTTAGTTGTACAAGTTTATCGGGTTGAGGATGCTTTTTGCCGAGTTCAATTAATTGCTCCAGATAGTTGAATTCTCCCCCCTGGTCAACGAAGGTGTAAATTTCTTTTAGTGTTTTAACTTCGGGAAGTATGGGCTTCAGTTTGTTGCGCAATTCTTTTCCTTCGATAAAAATCATTTTCATTTCGGCATGGTTTAAGATATGCCTGTAATCATCCTGACTGATAGTCGGATAAATGGGTATGGAGACTGCCCCGATTTGCATGGTGGCAAAATCAATCATGTTCCATTCAGGACGGTTGCTGCTCACAAGTCCTACTTTATCACCCGGTTTGATGCCAATTTGCAACATGCCATAACTGATCAGGTTAGTCAATTCCACATATTGTTGTATGCTGTATTTTACCCATACGCCTTCACGCTTACATGCCAGGGCAGTATCCTGATCCGGATATTTTTCCAGATAATTATCAAGCAGATCAAATAATCGTGTTACATCCATATTGAGTTAAATTTAGAGCAAAGAACAAAGAGCAAAGAGCAAAGAACAAAGAGCAAAGAGCAAAGAACAAAGAGCAAAGAGCAAAGAGCAAAGAGCAAAGAGCAAAGAACAAAGAACAAAGAACAAAGAGCAAAGAGCAAAGAACAAAGAGCAAAGAGCGTTAAGTGTTAAGTATAAAACATTGAGTAAAGAACAAAGACTCTATTTATTAATTTTCATTATCTTAACTCTTAAAAATACCGTTAGGTATTTATCTATTGTGACCTTTTTCTGTTTTTGTGTCTTTCTATTGTGTCCTACTGTGACTATTGTGGTTATCTTGTCTTAAATTGTAAATTGTAAATGGCTAAATTGTAAATAATTAATGTGGTTAAAAGTTTTATTTAGTAAAATAGAAATAATGTAACAAGCAAAGACGGAAAAAGCGCATTTCAACTTATTGAAACACAATTGTCCGGTTTTTATAAGCCAGAACTTTACGTTCGATATGTTTTTCTACTGCACGTGACAGGACTATTTTTTCGAGATCACGACCTTTTTTCACTAAATCATCCACATTGTCAATGTGGGAGATATGAACAACATCCTGTTCTATGATCGGACCTGCATCCAGTTCGCCGGTGACATAATGGCTGGTAGCTCCAATCACTTTAACCCCCCGTTCATGAGCAGCCTGATAAGGCCTTGCACCTGCAAATGCCGGTAGGAATGAATGATGAATGTTTATAATTTTATTGGGATACTGATCGATAAAATCAGATGAAAGTACCTGCATATAACGTGCGAGTACACAGAAAGTTATTTTATGCTTCCTGAGTAATTCGAGTTGTTTGATTTCCTGTTCCGCTTTATTCTCTTTGGTAACAGGAAAATAATGATACTCAATGCCAAACCTTTTTGCCACTACTTCCATATTAGGGTGATTACTAATAATCAGTGGTATTTCAACGCGCCATTCACCGGCAGCATAACGGGCCAGAAGATCATACAGGCAGTGTGACATTTTGGAAACGAAAATAGCCATTCGGGGTTTTATATCGGCAAAATACAAACGGAAATTCATTTCCAGCCTTCCGGCAATCAGGGTGTTGAAATACTCTTCAATTTTATTCCTCGGTATTTCAAATTCACTTAAATCCCATTCAACACGCATAAAAAAAACTTTTTCTTCGCGGTTTACATATTGATCCAGATAAAGAATATTCCCCCTGTGTTGGTTGATAAATTCGGTAACAACAGCTAATATACCGGGTCGGTCGGGACAGTGAATCAAAAGCACTGCCGTATTTTCATTTCCCTTCATTCAATTTCATTTTAGTATAAACTGAATGCAAAGATAGCATTTTAATCGGAGACGGATATTTTTATTCCCGATTCGTGTTATTGTAAAAACGAAAAAAGCAACTCATTTCTGAATTGCTTTTTTGCGGTCCGGACGGGACTGACCAAACGCTTTTTAACTTTACTCTAACATGCTGTAATTCTTTCGATAAGTATATAACTACATGTAATATAATATAATACAATGTATTTTTACGTTGCATTCAATTTCATTCAATTTTACTGGACTTTCTCAGATTGCAATTAAGTCGGCAAAAAGTCGGCAAAAATAGTTGATTTATCAATTTTTATATGTATCTTTGTTGATATAATTGAAAAGAAAAGGGATATGGCAACTATTCAATTGAGAGTTTCTACAAAAGTAGAGAAGACAATCGGCAAGGCAGAGCTTATGCTCAGATTCTTCCATGGTAAAATTGATTTGCGCTCAAAAACAGGCATTTATATTAAGCCTGAGAGCTGGAATAAAGAAAAAGAGTGTTTGAAGATTCCCCGATACGCAACACCAGAGCAGGTTGAATTGACGAAACTTCAATCAAAGATTGATGAACTGACAAGCCTTATTGCCAATTCGTTTGTCTCAACATCTAGAGACAAAATAAATGATGAATGGCTTGATGCTCTTATAACTAAATTCAACTTCCCCGAAAAGTACGAACAACCTATAGTAGAGGAGGTGAGACCACAAATGCTATTTTCGTATATTGCTTCTTTTATTGAGCAGGCTCCAAAGCGTCGCCATAAAGAAACAGGTCGTTTGCTTATAGCTAATAATCTTCAGCAATATAAAGCTACACAAAAACACCTTATAGCATTTGCTGAAATATCACATAAAGAGGATTTTAAATTCAGCGAACTTAACCACCAGTTCTATGATGATTTTGTAGTTTACTTACAAAATCCGATTCAAAAAACAGAAAATGGTGAGCCTGTTTTCGATAAAGAAGGCAATCCAGTATTAACTAAAAAGAGTTTTACTCAAAACAGTGTAGGTAAGCATATTAAGGTGCTTAAAGTAATGCTTAATGATGCGCCAAAAGAATTGGTTGCAGAGTCAGATTATGATGGTTTCTATGTTTATACAGAGGATGTTGATAATGTTTACTTAAATGAAGTAGAGCTTCAACTTCTAAAAGACTTTGATTTCTCGGGTACTCCACACCTTGAGCGAGTGCGTGATTGGTTTTTGCTTTTAGCCTGGACAGGAAGCAGGTTCTCAGACTTGGCTAAAATAACCCTTAAAGATGTAAGTGGTGATTTTATTTCTTATCGACAGCAAAAAACAAACATGAAAGTAGTCATACCATTGCACACTGTAGTCAAAGAAATACTCGGAAAATATAAGTTTCAAATGCCTGAGCCAATCTCAAATCAGAAATTCAATGAGTATATTAAAGATGCCTGCAAACAAGCTCAGATAAATTCAATTGAAACTTTTACTCGGACTGTAGGTGGCAAACTCGTTTCTCTGAAGTTGCCTAAATGCGACCTCGTTTCAAGTCATACATGCCGGAGAAGTTTTTGTACGAATATGTACAAGCGTGGTTTGCCTACTTTAATGATTATGAGTATCTCTGGACATAAAACCGAAAAGTCTTTTCTCAAATACATAAAAATAAAGCAATCCGAACACGCTGAACTAATGGCGGCAGCTTGGAAAAATATGTATTGAGTCAAATAACTTTCAATTTCATTTTATATATTTGTAAAAAAATACAACAATGGAAAATCCGCTCCAAAACACCCCTTTCGACAACGTTTTCTACTATACTTGGTTGGTTGATTTTTCTTTCTTGGATGGCAATGGTAAAGATTTGTACAATCCAGAAGCCGATTATGTGACTAATCAAACCGCAAATAATGAAAGGTTCTTGCAGAAAGATATATTTACGTTTTGGGGCAGCTATTCCACAAAGGACATGAGAGTGCTTTTGGATTTGTATGTTTACAAGAAAAACCGCCAAAGTGGTTCTGAGCATATGGGTAGTTATTTTACTGAATGGCTCAATCATACTATCTCAATCAGTAAATCTAAATTACCCGAGCTCTCACAGTGGTGCGAGTGTTTTAATATCGATAGTGGTATTGAAACCTTCAATCCACCAAAATTTGTATCAATCAGGATGATTGACACTAATGGAAATGAATTTACACAACATATAAGTATTGATGAACATTTTGGAATAGCAAATGAAGTGAAGGCATTTCATAGCCTCCAGAAATCAGATGAATCAACTCCAGATCATATTGCAAAACGAGTAATAAAAAGTAGCACTCTCGAAACTCACTTGACTACAGATCAGGTAGTTCATCTTCTTGGTAAAGATAAAAGTACTTTATGGCGTTGGGGAAAAGAAAAATACCTTGTTCCGGTTAAAGTTGGAAGAAGTAATCTTTACAAAAGAGAAGATGTACAAGCTATTCTTGATGGGAAACCCCGTTATTGACCAATCATATAAAATGCTTTTGGTATATTTTGTTTTTTAGAGGAATTCTCTTGCTGCCTCTTACGGGAGCACTTTTGCAAAATGTGCCAATATAATCTCATATAGTGAAGTAGCACTCTTGGTTCAGTCTATGCCTCTTGCCTGCGTTAGGTTAAAAGCAAGGTTTTACCTTGCAAATTTACTTAAATAAAACGCTTCAAAAATCTTTTTCCTCTTCGGAAGAAATGGGGATTTCGGGAAAATATATCCAACAAAACAAACTGAAAGTCATAAAATTAAAAACCAAAAAATTCATAATATGATAACAGAAAAAATTATTTCCACAAACGAAGATTACCTTTCAAAAGCATTTAAAAATGCAGGCTTTGACAAAATTCCGGATAATGAGCTTATTGGAATAGTTCAAAAAGAAATTATGTCAAATACCCCTAGTGAGCAAATACTTGCTGTCATTAAAAAAAATGCCAGCGAAAGCAATTATGAAATTGCTCAAAAGATTATTGAAATAAATAATCTTATCGGATTTGGTAGAGTTTGTAAACTTAAAACGTCAAAAGGAGTCGATGAACTTTTAGAAGAAGCCAAACGTCAAGTCCTTTCACAACAAAAAATGATTAGTAAAGAGCTTATTAATGACCTTTCAATTGAGTTTGCTCCAGATCTTAATAGACCTATACCAAAAAAAGACTTACAAAAAAAACTACAAGCTATATATTTCAAGTATGGCATATTGAAACCTGATGGAACTCTGTTTGTTGTAGCTCATGACACTATAACGCAGTATTTTTATATATCCGAAAATCTTGACAGTACTAAAAAACACACCTATACCTTATCATCATTAAAACATGAGTATTTAGAAAAAATAAACCTTGAAACGGAAAAATAATCCAAAAGGTCAAAGTTGAAAAGCATATTAACTTTTTAGGAATATCTTTAAATATATTCTCTTAAAACAAGCATTTATCACTTCAAAAAGGCAGCCATTCGGTTGCCTTTTTCTGTCAAAAAATATATGTAAATACAGCTTTCACAAAGTCAAAGAAAATAATATTTACAAATTTAATTAGAAATAAGTTTTTATTTAAAATTATATGTACTTTTGCGTTATTAATTTATTGGAAGTCATACTTCCTGGTAAATTTGAATTCGTCAATTGTAGAGACAGTTGAATTATATATTGGAAAGCGTTAGCTTTTATTTTTGCCTTTTAAAACCGCCAATTTTTAAATTTCTCGCAAAATAATAAGTGATACGCTCACGCCAACCGGCGTGGGCTATTCTTATTTGCGAGGAAGGTGCTTGGCGGTACCTAAAAGGCGAGGAAGTTTAGTTCCACGCTTTTTTTATGCCTTATACTGAACCTGGGGGAACACGGAGGATAAAATAATTATTATGGCAACAAATGGAGTGGCTAAACCCAAAGAGAAAAAAGAAAATGTACAAATTACTAAGAAGAAACTATCAAGTATGCTTCTGTTTTTAAGAACTGATAATAATCAAAGGATATTGAATCTGGAAAGTATTAATGAGTTTGGATATGCTTTCCTAATTAAATGGAATCAATTAGAACTGTCACTTAAATTAAACTATTATGACTATTGTGGAATTTATCCATTTGAAGTAAGGACTGTATTAGACTGCGACGCTAACAGTATGCTTAACTTAAATACAAAAATTAAGAAATCTAAAAGTTATAGCAATATCTTTGGGCGGATAAAAGTAAACAGTCCATTAACAATGAGGAATAATTTAGTTCATTTATCTTATATCCCAAGTGAGAAAGAGTATAAAATAGCTATAGGCCAAATTGATGATATTATTGAAATTATCAAAATTGAAGGTATAGACATTCAAAATGTCATATTCCAAAACAAGAAGAATACAACCAAAACTACAAAATCTAATAAATCCACCAAATTATGAAAACTTATTATAAAATAGTAATTTATATTGTTTTTTTGATTGGAATAAATACACTTCAAGCCAAAACCATTTATTACGTAACTGCAACTGGCACAGGTGATGGTTCATCATGGTCAAATGCTACAAACAGCATTCAACCGATGATTGATAAAGCTGCTTCAGGAGATGAAGTATGGGTAGCAAAAGGCACTTACTATCCTACAACAGAAACAATAGCTCGTGATCCTCGCTCAGCAACATTCTTATTAAAAGCTGGAGTGAATATGTATGGTGGATTTGCAGGAACTGAAACTGCAATTTCCCAACGAACTTTAGCTGATTTGAATTTAGATGGCAAGGTTGATTCGTGCGAGTTAGTAAACGCAACAATTCTTAGTGGTGATATTGACGGAGTACCAGATGTATGGACTAAGACAATAAATGCAGATGGCAAAACGTGGGTATGGACAGTTAAAGGAAACGAAGGTAATTGCTATAATGTTGTTACTGGCGGTTCACTTAATGGATTTACTGTTATTGGAGGTAATGCTAATAGTGCAAATCTAAACAATGGAGGTGGTATATACTCTTCTTCAGCAATCTATTGTACAGTCTCAAACTGCTCGGCAAGTACTAGTGGAGGTGGCATTTGCTCTTCTTCTGTAACCAAATGTACGGTATTAAACTGCTCTGCAGGTAGTAGTGGAGGTGGAATTTACTCTTCTACAGTAACAAATTGTAAGGTATCAAACTGCTCAGCAGGTAATAATGGTGGTGGCATTTACTCTTATTCTTCTGTTAATCCTTCTTTTTCTTCTTATGTAACTAATTGTACAGTGTTAAACTGCTCTGCAAGTAATGGAGGCGGCATTTGCTCTTATTTTTATAATGGTTATTATACTTATGTAACTAATTGCACAGTATCAAACTGTTCGGCAGTTTTTGGAGGTGGAATTTACTCATCTTATTATGACCAATACTCTTATTATTCTTATTATGTTTATGTAACTAATTGTACAGTTTCAAATTGTTATGCAGTTAATGGTGGTGGTGGTATTTTCTCTTTTTCTGTTCCTTCTGGTCCTCCTAATTATACTTATGTAACTAATTGTACAGTATCAAACTGCTCAACAGGTAGTGATGGAGGTGGAATTTACTCTTATGCTTCCTCTTCTTATGCTTCTTTTACTTATGTCACCAATTGTACAGTTTCAAATTGCTCTGCAGGAGGTAGTAGTAGCGGCGGTGGCATTCACTCTTCTTCTTCTACTAATTCTTATGTAACCAATTGTGCCTCGTCAAACAATAACACAGCTGGTACAATAGGTTCAGGTATAATTGGAGGTACGCAGAGTAATTGTATCTCACCAAGTATTTCAGACGCTTATATTCAATCAACGAGCTTCATTGGCACGGCGATTACTGATGCTCAAAAAACGGAACTTATAAATGCCAATTGGCGATTAAAAGAAGGTTCACCTTGTATAAATGCTGGTACAGCCACCAACGTATCTTCAACAACTCTTACAGGGAAAGATATAGATAGTAATCCAAGAGTTTTATATGGTACTATTGATATAGGTGCTTATGAATATATTGTACCAACTATATCAATGCCTATTTCAGAAAAATTTGATACTATAACCAACTGGAACACTAGTCCATTGTTTTATAACTCAGCTTCTATAAAGGGCAATTTAAGTATCTTATGGACTTTAGTAAATCAAAAAGCAGATTTTAGTTGGCAAACAAATTTAACTTCAGCATATAGTGAACCAATTTTTACATATCAAATAGATGGTACAAAAACAAGCAAAATATATCTTCGATATGATATGTATTATCAAGCTTATGCAGGTACAATTACACCTTTAGGTACAGAAAAACTTAACGTTGAGTTTTCTACAGATTTAATTACTTGGAGCACTATTGCAACTTACTCAAATGCAAATGGCACAATAGCAAATCAAACATACAAATACGATATTAGCACATTAGCAGCAGGTAAAACATTTTTTATTCGATTTAACGCAAATGGAGCTAACAGCAATCGCATTGAAAAATGGGAGATTGATAATGTTATTATTGATGCAGACGGTTTAAGTGCAGTAAATACAGTTCAGGAGAATAAATACAAGTACTCTATAAACGATGGAGATTTGATTATTAGCAATTTAGGACAAACGTCATTAGTGCAATTATATGATGTTAATGGGAGGCTTATATCAGCTAAAAATTCAGCTTCTCAGATGTTGCAATTCATACTGCCAACACATGGTGTTTATGTTGTAAAGGTAGTTTCAGATTCGGGTATAGAAAACAAAAAAATAGTTTGGTAGTCAATTAAAGAATATTATACTGATTGGGAAATAATGAAAAATTAAAATAATTAAGCGGAAACCGAAAAGCTTATGAGTAGGTAAAAACGTAATACTATAACACTATTTTTTAATTTATACACTCAAAAAAATAAAAAATGGATGAAATCGTAAGAAAAACAGTTGAAAAAGGATTTGAAGAAGCTATCGACAAATATATTCAGAACGGAAAAATGGTAGATCCAAATGAGTGGAATAATAATGCACTATTTGTAATTGCGATTATAACCTCTGCTATTGGAGATGCAAAAGAAGTATTTAAAAAAATGATAAAAGATAATAATTCAGAATTCGGGATACCAAAAAGTGAAGTTGATGACTTTGTTGAAGGTCTTGGAGACAAAATGCAAAAAAAATATTTTATTAATAGGTAATGTTATGTTTGAACTCCTTGCAAAACTTGGCTCACAAAATTATAAAGAGTTAATGAAAATAGTTGATTCTCAAATTAATCACGATTGTTTAGATTCAATTGAGAAGATTGCAATTATTAAACTTTTGGAGAGACTTTTTAGCCTCTCAGAAGGAAGCTCATTAAAAGCAGAATTGTTTATCTTAATAGCCCAAACTGCTTTTCATTCGGATTCTTTATCAACAATTAGACAAAGAGTAGATGAATATTCTGACGAAAGTGTACAACCGTTCTGGACGAAAGTGTACAACTGTGGAGTGGAAAAATTAAGTCTCAAAAGTAATGATTTTTTATTTCTTTTTTCTCATAGATTCGCCTTTTAATTCAA
>Ga0302268_1001668_pt1 | contig 11558 bp, 6 predicted proteins | sample III_Bog_E2_1_FD_194554 | JGI IMG/M metagenome (GOLD analysis project Ga0302268, IMG submission 194554) | Peat permafrost microbial communities from Stordalen Mire near Abisko, Sweden - III_Bog_E2_1 | ecosystem: Environmental > Terrestrial > Soil > Wetlands > Peat | place: Sweden: Abisko...
AGATAAAAATATGCGCTCAGCCTTTACTCAGAGCTATGTGGCACATGCTCAAGATTAGTCAAATAAGGTGATGTATCCAAAGAGAGGAATGGGAGAGCGAAAAGTAAGCTACAATCAGTTGAGATCTCTGTTATGGAAATGATTTGTGATTTTCATAGGTCAATTATTATTAAGCAATCCAATAATCATCATAAATCGATATTTAGAGTCACGGCACCTATTCTTCATCAATCATCTCTAAAATGGTCTTGCATTTATCTTTATCTCGACTTATTTTCTTAGGCTTCTAGTTCTGAGCTGCAAATTGATTTTTGGCCACATCCCTTCGAAGTTTGTCAAATTGACTACTCAGGCACATATCCCATTGCTATTTTTTGTCTGTTGTTCCCTATATTGCTCGGTACTACTCTTGCAGCGAATGCATGGTGATTTAAGACATTTTTTGTCTTGATGGTTCTAGTTTTAATTTGATTTTGGGTTGATTCGATTTGATCATAAATGATGGTTTGTCTTTGAAACAAACTGTCTTATCTTTTATGTTCATAAATTTTCTATTTTCTTCAAAATATTTCGTTATCTTGTTATTGAAAATTTCAGTAAAATGTTATTCTTAACTCTTCCGATCCATATGAATGAGTTAGTCATTAACTGATAAACCCGATCGTTCTAGTTCATTCTTTGATCTATTCTTACTCATTAGTAGTTGCTCAACCAATAACCTTCTTTCCAAGTTGAGAGTTTAAGCCTATATTCTTAAGTTCTATAACTTACTGAGGCCTTACTTCATATTATGATGGTTAGTTGTATTTGGAGTGCTTTTTAGACCAAGCATCTAGTATATCATTGCTGTCACGATTTCATCCAAAAGTTTAATTGGATACATTTGATCTTTGTTTAGTTGATTTGAAGGTTGGTCCTAATCACCGCCATTTTACTTGGATAGAATTTTTTTGTTGGTCGAATATTCATTGCTATTTACCATTTTTCTAGAATTTAAATCCCGAATCCGCTTTCTTCTGATTTTTTAAAATTAATGCTCCACTTCTCCATCACTATCTGATGAAGATTCTTCAATAACTGATATCTCATCCAAGCTCAGAGAGTCATGTAAAGGTTTTGTTTGATTGATATGGCTTGAGGCCTTTTTATTGACCATTTCTATGTTTTTAAGGATAAACTTGCCTCTGTTCTTATTTGAAACCCTGATCATCATCAAATGCTCAGATTAGGTGCTTTCTTATCCTAAATTTCTTTTATCCTGCCGATTTTTTCTAAATAAAGCTGTTAACGTTTTGGATTTGTGGACTTCTGTCGTCTTCATGGGAATTTCTCCATTTTCAGTTGAGCTACTATTTTTTTTATTTTTGCGTTAATTTTATAGGCGCACTTCTGTCTCAATAATTTAATCATTGATACTATTTTTTCTATTTTTGATGAAGCTTTCAGTACAATAGCTTAATAATATATGCTTTATCTCCTTTCGACTGGCAATATAATCCTCCATTTTATCAAGAGCCATATTTACAAGGCGCTTCAACCTTTGATGAGGCTTTTTTTCAATTATTTTTTTTGATTATACTCTTTTTTCTGATATTTTAGTACCTGTGGTTTGACTACTGCACTTTTTGTCTAATTTCATCGAAGGCAGGCTTTAATCAACCTCATCTTTGTCGCCTGCGTAACCTTGGAACAATGAATGTGGAGATTGTTTTTGAATTTAAATGAGTTCTTCTGAGCCAGGCTCTAACTGTTATTAAATCGTCTTAATAAGGTAGAGCATTTAGTTGCATAGAATATAAGCATCCTCAACGGAAATGGTTAGGTGTTTGAAACACAACACTAGATAGCTTATTAACTTTTTGATATAGTGATTCACCTCTGCCTATGTGCCAGTTTTCAGATGTTTGTATATCTTATTGAGATAGCCCACGGGTAGTCGGTATTCACAGCACAGAGGTTATCTAATGCCTAAATCTTCGAATATACTCAATTTAATCAGCTAAAAATTCATAATTTGGCTTGGAAAATCAATCTCCTTGTAGCATTTAAATATCTATTGCATTTCTTTTATATTTTTTACGAGGCTTTCAATATTTTTTTCGCCCAGCGCATAGTACATTAGAGTCACCTAGCAAACTTTTAGGTGTTTTTTAACTAATTTTTTTAACTCTTTTTAAACTTGATGCTTAAGCAAAAAACTTGGCTCTATTTTTCTCTAAAAAATATTATTTTGAGAGAGAAATTAAGAATGAATGACTTCCTCTGAATTTCCTAGCATGGAAAAATAAGGCTTGTCCCACTTTATTATTTCCGGAAGAGTAATATTGTGAAGAGTAGTGTAGAGTGAAAAAAAATGCTCCATGTGAGCTAAATAAGGATAGACTTACCCGAAGTTACTGGAATTTTGGATGATTCAATTAATCTGCTCATTAATTTTTTACGGATAGTGATGCAGGACTCCCAGCAAAGTTGATAAATCTCATAGTTATTCAATGATGATTTATTTTGCTCATAAAATTTGGCAGCCTGCTACCACGCTTGATTGTATTTCTTCTGAATGGATGGACTGCTACTTTATTTGTTAATTCTTTGATTTGCTGCAAGATATCAGAGATTCGATGGTTCTTTTCGCTATTGATTAACTTCGAGCCAGGCATTTAAACAGTAAACATCTGTTTCTGAAAGTTATATATCTCAATGTGTTATAGCAAATATTTAAATTTTCCTCATTAATTATTGTCTTTAGAACTTACACTTAAGGGACATCGAGTGGAAGTTAAATAGCTATCTGCTTATATTTAATACTTTACTTCAACAAATTATGTATCCTAAAAACTGAAATTATAAATTGTAATACATAACACTATTTAAGTTTTATTGATTAAGGAACTAATGAGTCGATAATATTTAGAATTTAGTTATTCATAATTTTGAATGAGTAGTATCCGAGATTTTGTCCCCCTTCTCAAGCTGGGAGAGGGCACATATAGCACTGTCTATAAAGTCAGGAGATTGAGCGATCAACAAGTTTACGCTTTGAAGAAGGTCAAGATGAACCAACTTAATACTAAATAAAAAGAAAATGCCTTAAACTAAATTCGAATACTTGCCTCAATTTAATCCCCAAGCATCATCTCCTACAAAGAAGCCTTCTTTGATGAAACCATCAATGTCCTGTGTATAATCATGGAGTTTGCTAGTATTGCATGCAGTATTTAGATGGAGGAGACTTGCATCAGATCATCACAGAAACCAAAAAGAGAAAGGCTATTATTGATGAACATTAGATTTGGACAGCCACTAAAAGCATTCTGGAAGCATTGTAAAACTTGCATTCAAGAGGAATTATGCATCGAGATTTGAAATCAGCTAATGTCTTTAAATCAACTGACGGCTATAAACTGGGAGACTTGAACGTATCCAAAGTCGTTACAGGAAATCTTGCCTATACTCAAACTGGAACTCCATACTATGCAAGTCCTGAAGTTTGGAGAGATGAGCCTTACGATGCTAAAAGCGATATATGGTCTCTTGGATGCATAATTTACTAAATGGCTACTCTTCGACCTCCCTATGAAGGAAAAGATATGGAAGAACTCTTTAAGAATATTCAAAATAAGCCCATTCCTAGTCTTACAACTTCCTATTCTAGATAATTGTCTGAACTCCTTCAACTATGCCTTAAGAAAAAAGCATCGCAACGATTGACAGCCAAGTAGCTGCTCAATTATCCGTATTTTCAAAAACATTTTAAAACCGACCTAAAAAATTAGACAAACATCATCTTAAAGGAAAATGTTCGGGAAATGGTGAAAAAGAAAGGAGATCTCTTGCAAACCATCAAATTGCCTTCTGATTTGACTCAACTTAAAGAAAAACTGCCGAACTCAAAGTATGATTCAGCCAAAAGAAACAAATCCCAAGTCATTGAATCGATCAACATTCAAAGGAACTATCGAAGTCCAAACAAAGTTGAATAGAAGAAGGTTAACAAAAGTGAAGTGTATCTAAGCCCTCCTTCCAGGATGAACCTTGGATAGCCCTTTGTCTTGATGAAATCTCCTGCTTCAGAAGTGCAGTTGAATTCTAAGGTAACATAAGTGATAGCTAAATATTCAGACAGACTGCAAATGAGCTAAAAGAAATCAAATAAAGTATAAAGATATGAGCCAAAACGTCAAGATAATAAAAGCTATCTAAATGTTGATAAATACATTCAATAATAATTTTGCAGGCGACCGCTTCAAAACTCGCTCCCTCGCACCTAAAAAAGGCTGCCAAGGTAAAAAATAGCTCACCCTATTCTCATTCCCATGAGCAGTTAACCTTTAATCAGAAATGAAATCGAGTAGATGAGGCGAAAGTTGGTGAAAAAGTCGCGAGTGTTGAGCAACAATAATCAAAATGCCAATTGGTGGTCATGATTGATTTAAATAAATTTTATTACTTTTCTTTATAATATTAATGCTGAATAAGGAGTAGTTACGAAAACAAGTCATTCAATACTTTAGATCTGTGGGATCAGGTTAGAACATAGTCCAGTGCATTAAATAGGCCCTCTTCCTACACGAAAAATTTTCACCTGTGATGCTGTTCGAAATGTAGTCTGTTAACTAAATAGATTATCGAAAGGGAAGCAGCGTATCACAGTCAATGATATCCGGCACTACCTTGTGAATCATAACATCATGTTTAGTGAAGATGAGTTCCGCTATTATCTCCACCAAAATAATTTCAAAACTGACATCACTCTCAATGAGTACGGAGTAATATAAATAGATTTCTTTAAGCAATGATCCCCTACAATGCAGATGTCGTGCGAGAGTTTAAGCAAAAATATTTGGAAAGCTTATAAATTAGAGAGTTTGATCCAGAGGTTTAGTTCATATTCTCTGAACTGTTAGATAACGAACTCAAATTCTATAGATCTTTAATTAACATCAGAGATGATATTACTAAAATTGCCACGAAAAAACAGATTGAGGCCATTATCAAAGAAGATTTGGTCATGCAGTCTAAGCCCAGAGAAGCCAGGAAGTTTCATTAGGGCTTTCAGATTAAAGATTTTTAACTTGGATTCCATTAACTGCGGAAATTTTTATAAATTTGGGTCAGCTCCAAGGAAATAATTCATGAGTTTTATTTATTAAACGTCATGAGGCATCTTAAGTCAAATCTTCCTTTCGATAGAATTGTGTTTAAGAGCAAGAGAAATCGCTCAAAAAGTGCTTCAGCACAAAAGAGGCCTTACTCAGCAAAGCAAAAGAACAATGAGGGACTAACAAACTAAAAAATACGTGAGCAATTTGGAAAATATAATAATGAGGCAAAAAATATGTTGTCTGGAGATAAGGATGATAAATACGAAAATTACAAGCATGAAATGCTGAATGAATATTTAAAATAAAGATAAAATTTCAGCGACAAAAAGAATTTCACATCCATCAAATAGCCACATGAAAGCAAAGGTCAATAAATTTTACAAAATGAGGAACTCAGAAGGTCCAAATATCAACGATAATCCAAAGGAATTGATGCTACTTATCTGGTACAAATTCTAGGCTAAATTGTAATTAAGGAAGAGAGATTAGAAAAGCTTAGAAAAAATATGGCTAAATTTAACGATTTCAATCTGATTAACCTTTTCAAGCTTATTGATGTTAGAAATAAGGGGTACATCACTTCCAAAGATATATCTGATTTTACTGGGAGTGCAAGGGTTCAGTATAACTACATGACCAACTTCTATGCGAGAGAAATAGAAAAATTAAGATTCCATTAATTTTGCTTGATATTTCGACCACTTTCTAAACAGCTCAACGAACTTATCGATAGTCGACAAGAGCATAAAGTTCCAGTACATGTTTATTTATTTAGAATCCCTTTAAAAAAGATACAACCAAGCTTATTATGGAAGTTATTATCCTGACTGCTGACATGCATTCAAATGTCTACCATATAAAACAGAACATCAACTCTGCAGGCATTAACTTAAAGGATTATTTCAGGTTTATTGATCTTCAGGACAAAGGTTATGTGACTGCTCGATGCTTCCAGGATGTTTTAAATTAAAACAACGTCTCCTGTGATGATAAAGACCTGAAATGCTTGATGAAGTTGTTCAGAAAAAAGATAGATGAGAGAATTACACAGCAAGAATTTACTGCTTTCCTTGATTTGTGATCCTTTTTTATGTAATTAGATTGGTATAATTTAAATTTAAATAATGTCCGAGTCGCAGCATAATGCGATTGTCCTCAAAAAAAATAATGAAAGCAGGTTCAGCCAGCTGTGGGCCAACTTTGCGAAATCATAGCCTAATGCCATGCGTTTGAGCTAATACATACAGTTTGTAATAGACAGAAGTCTTGTTAGCAATCGCACAACTCTTCAGCATTTTTACAACTTATTTCTAATATCGACTGAAAAGAGAATAGGCAACGAACCACCTGTGGCTGTGATGCCAAATGTAATCATTGAAAAGTCCATACACAAGCAATAATTTATTTTCCTCTTGAATGAGTTAGGTAAGTATGTCTACCACAATGACAAAAATCATCAAGATAGAGTATATAACGACTTATTGGGAGAAAAAACTCATGCAGAGTTGGATACAATATTCTACCCCAGAGTCATGATTATGGATGAGGTCAACCGCAAACTGATGATGGAGAATGCCGTGAAGGTTCTTTCTGCATACGAAGACTAATTTAAAAATCTCTATCTCCTCTACGTCTAATAAAATTATTGGAGTCTCCGAAAGCAGAATAGATTACTGCTGACTCAAAGATAAGTCCAGTTACAAAATAAGAAAATGAGTGCAGTTTCATTTATTCGTTTTTTAAAGGAATCAGATATACTGCCTCATCTAATCAATGTCGAGCATGTCGAATAGATACTGTCCAGAGTAGTTCCCCCCGTGAATCCAAAAGAGAATGAATTCTATTACAAGCATTTCTTGGTGGACTGCTACTCCAGAGATTTGGATAATCAGGACGTCAAAAATGAAGGAGATCCTGGACTACTCTTGTTTTAATTCATGTTTTCTCTCGCCAGAATAGCCGTCGAAACCAGCAAATAAATGGATAATGTCAAAAAGGCTTTCGATTACATTCTTACCAAATTTTTTGGCTCCTATCTTTTTTTAAGAAATAACGATGAGCTTAAAAAACATAAGGAGTTTCCAAACATACAAAAGCCATTTTTGAATCATCTGAAAAGATATTATGTGATGGTTGACCATGATTACGATAATGGCGAAGTTGATAGCGATTAAAAGGAGGAGTATAATCCTTTTGAAGATTTGAAGGCAAGACAAGCCAACTTAGAAAAAATGGAACCTTTGCAGTTTAATATTCCTGCCATGATCAAGGCTCTGCAAACCGAACTACCGCCTCTGCCTGAATAAATTGTGATAAAGCAAGAATTACCTCCGCCTTATGCTCCGAAGTTTAAGGATGTCCCTAAAATTACTATGGGCCAGCAGCCTCCCCCTTAAAAAGCAGATAAAAGTAAAAACAATCAAAAGCCTGCTCCGAAAAAGCAGCAGCTTAAAAAAGGCGAAAAGCCTCCAAGAATCTTCAAATATTAAGACTAAAAAGAACAGACTAAAAAAATTGAAACTTCCGAGGATTACTTGCAGAAATTAGCTACTGAATTAGATTATTCATTAAAACCCCTATCCTCACTTTAGCGAGGAAATATTCCTCTTGATCCTTTCCCTTCCATTATTTCAGAGATACTCTATCCACCAGAAGTACCCGAAAATATCCTTCCATATATTGAAGCCGCTATAAACTCCCACAATTAAGGAGCCTTTGCATTGTCGATTGAAAACTACAGTAAAGCCTCTAACATTTGGAAAAATTAGATAGGATTAACTCCCAACTTAGAGTTATACTTTGAGTTTTCAAAAGGCTCAGTATATTTATCAGCAGGAAAGGACGACTATGCTTTCTCCATGTTTTTTAACTGTAGAAGTTTTCTATAAAAAATTCCATATCTTAATCCTGATCGGGCCTTACCATACTGTGGATTAGGAGAGGCACTTTATAATGCTGAAGAGTACGAACTATCTGCACGTTGCTTTTTAAAGGCAAGATAAGTAAGATAAGCACTTTTAAGCATATAATCAGTGGACACAGCCACGACCTTTAATAACATTGGGTGCTGCTTTTTTATGCTAGATCGTCCCAAATAAGCTCTAAGCTACTTTAAAATCGCTAAAGAGGTAATGATTGCTGAACTGGGATAATTTCATGAAAGATCTCAAACCACCCGAGAAAACGTGAATCTATGCAATAAAGATTTCTATGAAAATAAGCCAGAGTATCGAAAACTGTGGGAAATCTTTGAGAAAGACCCCTTCGGGAAGAAGAAGAAAAAGAAGAAAAAAGATGGCAAAAAAAAGTGATACGCCCCCTTCTAAATTCAATATATTAATATCATTTAAAATTATTAAAGATATCACTCAGGCATAGTGCTAAATGAAATAGGAATAGAGAAAAGCGCTCAGTGCTCGATGAAATTTATCATCGGTCTTCGCTTTGATTAAAAAGGATTCCCACTTGTCAGGGTCGATAAACATCCTTTCTGAGGATATCAAATGCTAAAATTTTTAAAATCTCTATTTGGTTTATCCTGGCTTCTCTATTTTTGAATGGTCCCATTTTTAAGTATTTTTATCTTATAATTGTTTGTTGTTTGGAATATAAACTGCTTATTTTTTTGCCTCCAGTTTTTTTGTAGTTGAATCCTTTCTTGGCAAATTGTCTTTCAGGCAATTATCATTTTATTCATACTAAATTGATTTGACATTAGAGTTGGCTTGCTGACTATCAGGTCGGCGACTATTAAAATGAATATTTTCTTTGTTGTTATTGAATGTGCTCACTAAGTTGTTTCAAACGTACCTAGATGCGAAATGTTAATATATGACTTTTTGTTCATGTTTATCGTAACCTTTATAACGGATCCTATTAATTATTATTTAACTTTAAACATATACCATGAGTTATAAAATCACAGTCAAAATTGGAGAAACTAATCCCCTTCTTGTTCATAAAAATTAACTTTCAGAACTCGAAATTAAAAAAAAAAAATCCCTTTATCAGCAACCAGAGAGAGACAGGCAACCTCTTAAAAAAGGAAAAACCGTTGACCGAGCTTAGAAAAAGGAAAAAATTGATAGGCATGAGAGTAAGGCAGGTATGCTAAGTTCTGGGGAAGAGGAGAACTATCGCAAGGCATAAAAAAAGATGATGGAGGATCTTGATAAGATGGGGAAAAGTAACAATAAATATATTCAGATCAAGTCAGCCTTGATATGATCCGTAATAGTAACAACATTCAACAGAAGCAAAATTAAATTCTAGAGGAAAATCAAAAAGCCATTTATAATCTTGTCAAAAATTCTCAACCATCAGAATATGATAAAGTATGTTTGTCCTCATTTAGAGCAGTGGCCATTAATTGAAGGAAGTATTGAGGTAGGTCATCAAAGAAGTGGATGAAATTCGTAAAATGAGAGATTAAATAATATCAGCCGGTAAACAGTTGAGTAAAGCCATAAATGAATCAAGCAAAGGAGGAAAGCAAGTGTCATTCGAGGGGACGCAAAATATAGCCGAAATGAATTCTAACTTGAAGAATTTAGCAGAAGTATCTAAGAATCAACTGGAGGGACTATAAAATTTGTAAGCTATTAAGAACTTGCAAAATTTCAATATTTAAAACTATACTCAGTCAATCAATGCGCTAAAAAAGCAGATTGTCCAATACCAAAAATAATCATAAAATATCGAGAGATAACTTAAACTCAGAGCTGCTAAACTATAAAAACTGTAGGTTAACCCTAATATTAATGATAAAATTTTGGCTCCTTATGAGAATTATTTGAAGAAAAAAGCAGATGCTATAGATATGCATGCTTTAAGATAGAAGGTCTATTAAAAATTAGGGCTCTTCGATTATGCCAAATTCGAATGTGATGCTAATCAAATTATGGCTGAGGTAAGAGGATAAATGAACTAATTTGCCATCATTTGTAAGCAGTACCGTGTTTAAGCTCCAGACATCAAAATTGATCCAAGATAGTTAAAACATTTAGATATTAAACTAAACAGTGCTTTAGATGAATATAAAGCAGAAAGGGGAATTTAATTTGTGGAGCAAAATGTAAATAAGGGATTTGCCAATACAGGCGAAATGAGTGAATCTATTGTTAAGAGGACAAGAAGAAGTGGATAAGCAATAGTAAACCGCAAAGGAGTAAAGCAAATTCCCAAAGCAATTAGATAACTGAATACAAAACCTCTTGATCTCGCAACTCAAGTCAAATTGCAAAAACCATAGGCATTAAAAAAAACTATCCTTTAAAACAGGAAATAATACGATAAAAAATCAGTTTAGAAAAATATTAAAAAAGGTAAGTTAATAAAATAAGAAGATTTTGATAAATTTCTATAAAATCGAGCTAATGAAGAATTAGAGCAACTTTACAAAGAAAAAAGAGAACGCTTGCAAAGATAGAAGAAATAACTTTATTAGGAAATCAAGGAAGAACCGTTATTATTCCTTAATTTAAATTTAAAAAATTAAATACAGAAAGACAATATCATAAATAAGAAGAAACAGGAGCCAATTATCAATCAACCAGAAGAGAAGTAAGAAAAAGAACCAGCATAACATTTTGAAGAGTTAAAGCCCATTAACGAAGGACAGGCAATCAAATCAATTGGAACTGAAGTACTGAGATAAAAATTAAAAAATATTTTAGGCAAGTCTCAAAATTAAAATAATAACAGATTGGAGGGACCTAATTATCCATATATCAATGCTCTTCATGAGAATGAGGTTCCCAAAATGTAAAGCATGGCGGAAAATTTTATAAATCTTATCAACAATACATTAACTCAAGTGAACAATCAAATTTCACAAACTATCCAAACTAAGTATGAGCAAAGATCTCTTTCTAAAGACAAAAAATAATATCAAAAAAGATCTCCAGCTAAAATGACGATCCCTAAATTGTAATAATTTCGTCCTCCTCCGACTTTTAATATGCAATATATGCAACCAACTGATTTGCATACTGCAGTCCTACCGATGGACAAGCGACCAGAAACTAAAATATTGCCTAAAAGTTATTAGCACTTATAAATAAAGGACGAATTGGACTACGGCGATTTAGAGATCAGTGGCGAAAGCTATCAATAAGATTTTTAGTGATTTAACAATTATAAATTTTGATATTATAAATTACGCGGGAATGAGTATCGTTACAAATGAAGAGCTTAACAGCCTCATCTATACTTACCCTGCCTCTTCGGAACCCACTAGATATTAAATGATAAGATTTTCCACTTGGAGAATCTATTTCTACCAAGAGTTAGAGTCACTATCTACTGAAAGAATTGCTGACCTTAAAAAAAATAATCAGAGCTGGATCGAAAAATTCCCAAATCTCATTTCCACGAAAGAAGAGCAGTAGTTCTATTCTGATTTCTTAAATGACTGTAAATATCATGGGCATACTGAAAGGGAGGATATAATCTCCC
>Ga0302268_1001670_pt1 | contig 11553 bp, 12 predicted proteins | sample III_Bog_E2_1_FD_194554 | JGI IMG/M metagenome (GOLD analysis project Ga0302268, IMG submission 194554) | Peat permafrost microbial communities from Stordalen Mire near Abisko, Sweden - III_Bog_E2_1 | ecosystem: Environmental > Terrestrial > Soil > Wetlands > Peat | place: Sweden: Abisko...
TAACTTAGGGGATAATAAAAGATTGAGCTCGACTTGATCGGAGAGAAAACCTCTCTGATAGTTTGAAAGATTATGTTTTTTAAGTTTTCGAGATATTAACGTAGTTGGGAGAAATTACTACCTCGTTGTAAAATGGTGATTTTTTTGATTGAATTTGAGGTAAATAGATTGGTAGGCGAGGCTTGTCGCGAAGCACGGATGGCTAGCTGAGGGAGACAGCTATCTTCCTCTGTTTAGGTGATCTCACTCGAGAGGACATTGAAATATTATAGCAATAAAACCAGTTATAATCAATTATCTATCCTTAGTTTCCAATTCTTAGAAACCTAGATTTCTGCAAAGTCAATTTGGATTTATTAAAAAAATTATTAATTTTTTACCTTACTGATTAGTTAATTATAATGACAGCAACATAGCCGGAGTTAACCTCAGTGCGGAATGAAGAACGTGCCTATTAGAAAGAGATACGTACAACCTATCATAACTATCCTCATCTTTTCACAACTCATTCCAGCGATGTTCTGCACATCGATTTGGTAGAGAAAAATGTAGAGGGATCTATTTACAAAACCCTTCTTGCCAAGTCACATTTTAATAAATACGATATGATTCTCGAATTGAGGGGATCGATTATTAAGTATGACACGCTTAGAAGAATAATTGAGGAAAAAATAGTAAACCAGGCACGATTGCCACTTCTATTATACTTGAATTGGGAGAGTAAATACCTGCTATCGCCCAAAAATATTAGCAAATATCTGTTCACACACCCATTCTACTCCAAAAATGCAGGTAAATATGGTGAGGAGACATTGTTAAAAGGTAACTGCTATGTGTAAAATCACTATGGAAGCAAATTGTTTGTTATGGCAGGAAGAGACATTGAGGAGGGATAAGAACTCATCTTAGAGCAAAAGAGTTATGATAGTTTAGTCTATTCTTACAACCCGCTCTAGTTTTGATTAAATTCATTTATATTCAAAGTTACTTCTTAATATTTACGGAGCAAAATATTGATGGGGTCATATCAAAATTTAATCTTCTTCGTCAACTTTTATTAGTAATCTTGGTTGAGCTGATTTGCGAGACTAGATTAAGAAAATCTTACGTACTGACTTGATTAAAAGTGGTTTCATCCAGGTTATCCAAAATAAGTTGCGCATTATCGTTGTCCTATTCCACAAATGCTTAGGGACAATTCCGCATAATAATATCGACCAATTGCCCCAAATCTTCAGCAGTAAGATGCTTAAGTTTTTCCTATAGTTTGATCTTCTCGTGGTATGGTACTTCTTCTTAGCTATCCTCCTCGAATAGATTGGCTTGAACTGGTTTTCTCTCATCATTTCTAGTAGCAGTCTGCCCTAAATATACTAAATGGTACTGCCAGGGACAACAATGGGGATGTTGGGTAGATAGTTCTTGACCATCTTCTTATAGATGCGTTCTAGATTCTCTGCTGTTTTATAAATCCACTTTATTGATTTAGAATTACTGTTTCTTCTGGATTGTAGGCTCGACAGTTGTCCCACACCAGTTGGATGTCATCGAGTGCTTATTCCACAAATCGATATTTTTAATTTCGTAAATTTTAACCCACAGTGCCAAGGTCCATTGGCTTTTTTATTATGAACGTGTAGTCTGAAAGTCCAAGTGCTGCCTAATGATAAAGGTACTCTTCCAATCGACAGGGGTTTGGAAATCATAGGATTCAGGCTTGTCGAGGATACTCTGGATGATAGTTTTAATCTTTTTGGACTAGTCCTTGCCCATGAGAGTAGTAGGAGCGAGTTTCATAGAAGAGAACATTGCCTTATATTGATCAATAATATTCTTACAAACTAAAGATAATGATATTATCTGATAATTATTTATGCCTTTTATTTGTATATTCATATGCAAGTAACTGCTTCTTATGCTTTGCATCATTTATGGATATTCTGATATTTACCAGCATAAAAATAAGACTCAGTATCAATTTCATTTTCAATTTGTTTCATTGGTCACGAAAGGAGCAGCAATTTAAATGTTTTAATCAGTAATTTGTTGGGTTTTACCGGATTTACGCACAAACTGTTGACTCGAATGAGATCTACTTTGCTTCTTTTTAGAGACAGGAGCGCTTTCAGGCCTACTTTCATTTTCACCAGTCATTTTATACAACTTCTACATGTTCTAGTCTCCAAAATGTCCATTCTCGCCTTTGCCGACATGACTTCTATAAAACTGGGAAGAAGATCTATTAATGGCTGAACTTTGTGGTCTAATGGTATGTAAACTCTTTGCCGAATTGCACCTGCGAGCATTGAAGGATATATTGATCTTTACTCTTTCAAGTTCATCTGTTTTTTCCATGATAGTAAAGGTGGGATAATGTGAGCTGGCCTCCATTAATTTGCGAAAAATTCGTTTATTCTCATTGCATATGTCCTTAGCCTACAACTCTACGATATGCTGGTTTAATGTTTTGAGTTGTTGTGCCTCCGGGCGAAGATGATAAATCTGTTTTACATTCTTAAGTGCAGTCATCTTGTTTAGGAGGATTTAATTTTAGTACTCAATTTCCCGACGTCGATCTAACTATTCAATAAAACTACCTCTTCGACTCATTTCCCGTTTCGGTTTGGTATATACGAATTATGGTTGAGCTGGATTCTGTATTTTCATTATCGGTTTCATTTCTTTCAATTTCTTGCGATGTTTGTCATAACTCTGCTTAATAAAACGAGTACTCGTTGTCGAATCTTATCTTCCATGGTTTTGCTGGCGGGTAGTAAGTTCCACATCAATAATTTTAATGCACTTCTTTAACTAAAATAAAATGATTTATTCTGGTTACTCACTCGAATAAATCAATTAAATTATCATTCGAAAAATTTGTGGAAAATTTTGAAGAGGCTCATAGCTTTTTAGAGGATGGCTTAAGGACTGTTTGTTATTTTGGAGAAGAGGAGAAGTGGATTTTGACCGTCGGAAAGGTCGGTGCGATTGAGATGCACGATGGCTAGGGCGATAGCCATAAGCATATTGGTAAAGGTGATGCTGTTTTCGCCCTGCGTGGACTGACCTTCTTGGAAGATAATGACAGAGATAAAACTATCCCATAAGACTAGGCATTCATCAATTTAAAATTAGGCTAAAAACAGACTGTTAAACCACTTTATGCTTAACATCTTAATTCCTTGGAGATTGTCAGGTTTCTCTGCTAGAGTCTAGAACAGTCTCAGATCAATCTTTTGCAGAAGTTATTCGAAGCGATGTGCATATTTTTCCCCATTCAGGAATCCGCTTGGAGAGTATTTTAACAACTGCTAAATAACAATTTCGAAGCAGAAGTAGGCATCGCTTTCCGCAACTCTTCGAAAATATTAGCTATTTTTATTAGCGAATGAGTAGAATACAAGCGCTGCGAGTTCATTGAGCCCTTGGCAGTAGGTGAGTTGTGGGTGTCGCTTGAGGAAGATATAGATGATTCTGGTGAGGCAGTCGTAGTAATACGTCTTATGCTTATCCTTCGACTTGGACAAATGTAGTTCATACTTGCTAATTCCCTTCTCCACGAGTTAATCGTTGCACATTTAAATCTAAAATTACTATTGGAAAAATTTGCAGTTAGGTCTTGTCCGAATAGTGTCTTTCTCAATAACATTCCACAGCTCTTTGTCTTAAAAGAAGGTTTTCCATTTCGACTATTTCAAAATATTTAAGGGATGGTCACTAGCCATCTTCTTCTCCTTTTAAACTCGTTAATTCTATTAAATATTGTTCTCCTTCCGTCTTTTCTTCTTCAAGATAATTTAGACGATATGCTCTCTGATAAATTATTGGTATTGCAGCAATCCGCCCTACATCTTAGAGATCCACTTATTTTTGCAGGCTGGCAGGTAGCCCAGACTTACCTTCCACAGAAGGGCTCGAATGGAATAGAACTGAAAAATTAATCCGTTGCTGAATTGGGTGTAATATTGCACTACGCCTTTATTATTGAACGACTGATTAGATTTAATCGATTTATGAGCGCATACTTCTTTCTGCAAGTCGACTGCCTCACCAGATTTGGATCTCAAAAATACCCTAATTTCGTTGACTGGTATAATCTATTGGCAAAGAATGCGATTAACGTGAGAAAGCGTGATGTATTCTCCCTGCAATTCTCGATTGATTTTGGTTATTTTTAAGTGGTCTGACATTTTGATAAGAGAATTGACAATCTCTTCTTCCTCCTCTTCCTGCTCGAAATTGCCAGGGCAATACAAATTACATTATTGCCATTTTTCGACTTACTTTTCTGTTTTTGAGATTTTCTCTTGATTAGGAGCAGGTTTCTACTTCTTTAGGAATTTGGCTATCAGTGCCTTCATATAAATTAATTTATAAGCAATTAACAATCATATGTCTTGAGGGTCCTTTACATGCTTTTAACTGGCGGATCGTGTCTTGGCTAGCTTTGCAGCTCCAAATCTTATCTAAAAACCCATCAATGCCACTTGAATTTCCTATGGCAGGTTTTTTAGGGTTCCTAAAAATTTCAAAGTAGAATTTTTGGGATGGCGCTTAATGGCCTTAAACATTTCTAGAGCTTCAAGGATCATATGCATATTCATAAGCCTGATGCCCATTTGAATATAGAGTTCCAATAGTTGAAAAGTTGGCCTTAAATCCTCCCTCAATGTTTAGAGGCTTGCTTTGTAGAATCCATGTTTTTAAAGTTACAATTTCTTTTTTTCCTCAAAATGAGTTTTCATCTGTTCCCACACCCTCAAGGCTTTATTAAAATCTTTCTTCCTATAGTTTAAATCGACGAGTATCTCATAGCTATAAGGGTTCAGCTAAAGATTAAATTTATCATAAAGGGGCAAAATTAACCCTTAAATTTTGTCCTCCATCATGGAATTGGCATACACTAACATAGCATTGTTGAGAATGTGAGTGTCGACCATATCCTTTGCGATCACCTCCTATAATATCTTCCATGTATCCATTATCATCATGTCGCGATAACTGTCCGCTAGATTAGGAATATCACAAGCTTTGGCGTATACTCTTATAAGACTGTTGTATATTTGTTTAGATGGCTCAATGCTTTTTAGTTTCATTATCTAAACATATTTGCAGCCATACTTTTACTATCTATATCGCTGATTTAACGTTGGCGTTGGTGGATGCCGCCTTTAATGCCCATCTTACTGTTTCTTAGTTCACAATTTCACCCATTTCAACCATGTTAAAGAATTGATCGACTACCCTAACGGCGTAATCTGGTCGCGTGGCAAGGGCTTTAAAATAACTATTAGTAGTTTATAGCATCGGCTTGATTTTATTGGCAATAATAACTTATTGATAGAGCTTAACTGCTTTTTATGCATCGTGAGTCTGTGTAAAAATTTATTTACGGCTGCATGTACTTTGAGCATTACTCCGACATAAGTCTCATCCAATTATACTTTTTTTTTAACTAGCATTTTGTTAATTTACCAGCATTTTTAAAGTTTTCTACCAAGTCGAAAAGCATTGATAAGAGTTGTATAAACAGGAAGATTAGGTTATATTCCTTTTTCTATCATTTCTTGTAATATTTTATAGGCCATTGAAGGATCATCACGAGAGACGTAGGCTTGCATCAGTGAATTATAAAAATATATGCTTTATCCGAACCCTAAATCCTTGATATTTTACGTTAAACTGCCTGTTTATAATACAGCTCAGCCTGCTGTACGTTCTTTTCCTCAGCTGCAGCCTTGATAATATAGTTATAGGTTCTCTCATCTGGGACTATTTTCAATAAATCCATCTTTTGCAAAACCTCTGGAATGACGTCCATCTTTTTCTGATGACCAAGTAGGTTAATTAGAAAATTAAAATTCTATAGGGTGTATTCTCTCTTGTAAAAGAAAGCTTAGAGATCTGTATCGATGCGTTTGTATATATCGCGGTGATGGTATTACTAAGTGGAAGAGTGTGTACATCATAAAGGGAAGCTGATTTTACTGGTTCTTTTTCCATGAGAGCACGCTTCAATTGACTCAGCTATAGGTCGCTTTTTTTGCCTATATTCATCCACCAGTACCTTTCTTAATGCTAGTAGTAGTTAGAGCTGTGCCAAGGGGATCCGATAATCTAGTAAAAAGAAATATTGCACGCTGAAGCTGTTTGGCCAACATTATGGTATTATAACAATTATCATAAAATTCACAGTTAAAATATATCAAAAATTATCAACTGATCACCTCAAGGATAAATTGTTCTACTGAAATGGTAGGAAATATGATGACTTCTATTTTGCTGATCAGAACTGAAGTATAATTATCGACAATTCAAATAAATTCGTTAATATAGACATAAAGAGAGATGGACATTAGTTTTGATTGTAAAATTCAACATGGAATCAGTATTATCTATGAATTGGAGTAAACGCAAGGGACGAACGAAGAAAGCCCTGTGGTTCAATATTTTCCTCCAAGCAGCAAATTTGGTATCAATGAATGGCGATAAATCAGAGATCAGTCAACAGATAGCATAACTGATAAAAATAAGATGCTTCAATAAACTAAATGCAATATAGATATAAGCAAGAATTAAACTATTCTCTGCAAAACCTGCCCGACGCCACATATATAAAATCACTATGATTCTTTACTTTACCTACCACCCAAACAGTATGGATTTAAAACTGATCGCAGTCGCATCATTTGTGGAGATAGATCACTCATATTTTATGTAGATTGCTCCATGAAGCAGTTATAATCGAAAGTATCATAATTAAAAAACCAAAAATAGCCTAGATTGAAGAAAAACTCTCACATAAAGAAAGGAATAGCAGTGACATGCAGATCGAGGCAAATAAGAGCATGAATGATATACTAATGCATTTATTAGGATTTTGTTGGGATTAAGATTGGACTACCATTATTACCCTTATTTGATATAATAAATCGAAAGTCAAATTAAATCAAAATGTCGGCACGCCCCTTCATAATAAAGACAAAAATGATAGAACCCACCATACCCACCGATTCAGAAGTCTTCGATTAGGTTCAATAGACTCGCATACAAATTATTCAAGCCATTAATGGTTATCTCACTGTACTGGTACATTCATGAAGATTAATATGATCGTGGAGAGTTTCAAAATATTTTGGGCCTTCTGGCACTACCAAGAGGAATGCCCAGCTTTCTCCTATCTTTCTTTAGGTTTTATGGCTATTGACCTCATTTGGGCTTTGTGCTCATATTTTGGATTTAAGAGTATACGCTCCAAGAACTCAAGGTATTGATGTTTTAATTTAGAAACATCAGAATATTCGGGTATACAGTGTTTGCCAATTTTTTACTACGAATCGCAATGTATATCGTGAGTGGAGTGATGATGAAGGGGTATGCGCCTACATATGCGATAATTACACCTAATTAGTTGGATAGTAAGCAATATGGAAATATTTAGATCTTATCTGCACGGCATTGTACCCACAGACTTTATATATAATCACAGGGATTATAGAAGCCCTAATATCACTTATAGTTTTGTTTCTGCTGAGAAGCATTATCTTCTACGTTCAAAAATGGGAGGAGAGTGAGACATATAAACATCTGCCCAAAACAAAATATAGCGATGATAAGGAATATTGATACAGTTTAGCAATATAGGTCTCAATCTGTAGCAATTCAAATAAGTCTTATTATTATATATCAATTTTGGTTATATTTATTTGACAAAATTTGTCTGTGTTAAGTAATTTATTTGAATCTGAATATCGCTCTCTTATTTGACTTTATCTATTAAGTAAAAAGTAGAATGTGACAATATTAATACTCAATAAATATCATTTTTACCTTTTAGTAGACGTAATTTGGTTCCCTCGCATTCGACGAATAGCTTCTTCAAGTTAAGATTACTCTTTTCTTTTGCTCACTGTTTTTTCATTATATATTTTTGCTATTGTCGCTTCAGTCCAATCTTTCCTTTCCTAATTTGATTTTTTAAAAGGTTTTGCTACCAGTACGTTAGATGTGTCTTAATTCTGCGATATAACTTGTTGAGCCCTGAGTTTTCTTTCCTCTATAATTTATGATTGGGAAGTATGCCTTTTTTATGAAGCTGAAGATCCTTTTTATGAGGCTTATGCTGGATTATTTGCCCATTATTTTTATTTTTATTGGATTTAAATGAGCTTTTTTGTAACTATTAATCGAGCAGTATCAGCTTCCTCATAAAGCCTTTTGAAAGTTTGAACAATTTGAGTAATGTTAGCTTATAATTGCTCTTTGATACCTTTTTCCTTTTTTATGATGATCTGGCACTTTGCTAATTCATCTTTTAGTTCCTTTTCTTTTTCGCAGGGTAATCCCAGAGCATGATTTTCAGAGTCTTCAATTTTCCTGGCCATCTGAATTTTTAAGGATTGATTTTCTTCTTGAATAGATAATATACTCTTTTCCAGTATTGACACCTTATGTCTGAGATTAATCTTTTCATTATAAAGTTCTTTTATCTTTACGCACCTATCAATCGACACCCGGAGTATTTCGAGCTATTTTTTCAAGAGTTGATTATTCGGATTTGTGTTAATAGAAATTTCCTTACGTTATGCTTCCACTTTTAACTCATGGATTTATTGATCTAACTTTTTTATTAGATTAAAAATTGCTTCGTTTGTAACAGGGGACAATTCCTCGGAAATATTCTTCGCATTGATTTTCTTCATCATTTAGGCAATCATAAATTTGGATTTTTGATTTTCGAGTTCTTTTGTAGTGTTCATTTTTTTTTCCTCTTTTTATTTCTTTTTGCCTACCTTTTCATGCAAATGATTAAACTTGCGATCCAATTCCTCAATATTCTACCTTTAAATTTTAATTTTCTCCTCCTTTTAAGGTTTTTTCCCATCCCTATCGTTTTGATATTTAATGAATTCCTGCGCAATTGCATTGGCAGCATCTTGCATATTAAGGCCCTGCTCTTTATCATTATCCGTCTTTTTCTTTCGGTTTATTTTAATTGGGACGAGTGCTGGTAGCTGAATTTCTTCCTCAAAATACATATTTGTTTATATTTTATTAGTAAATTTAATTGTATAGACTGCCTATTTGCCAAAATTAGACAATATTAAGCATTATCAACAATTTATTCGGTAAAATTGGTTGAATGGTGTCAAAATTTATAATATGGCCATGAAAGCACAAAAGCCATCTACAACTATGATCTGATAAATAATAACTATTTAAATTTTAAGAATGTGAGAGTTTATAGTTTTGATAATAAATGCTTAATTATTGGCTAAAAGAGTCTAAATGTAATTTTCAATTTAGTCTGATAATTTAATAATTTCATTTTCTATTAAATAGAATTTGGAATTAACTAATGGATGGTTCCCTTTCGTTAGGCCACAATTTTCCACAGAAGGAGAATAGATAGATCAGCAAAATATCTCAATATATGCTGCAAAAAAACGTAAATCATCGACAAATATTCAACGAAATCAAGTTAGATCAGCATCAAATCGTTTCATTAAAAAAGAAAGCAAAATTTAAAGAAGGAAAAATTGATTTTTTGAAAATCAAAAAGAAGAAATGCCACTCCAAACAACAATAAAAAAATATGCCTGAGTATATTTCTTACTCATCCCACAATATAAACTTAAAAGATAATCGCCAAACGAGAAATTCTACCAACCAAACCACACTAAACATAATGCTAAAAGATATAAAAATGATAAATCAACAATAACAAAAGTAACTGACTGTCAATAATTGTTCATCAATTAAGCATGAAAACAAAGATCATCACCTAAAGAAAAGCATGAAGCACTTATAAAATTTAATCAATAAGCAGTATTTATAAAAGCGAATCGCCATATAGAATGATATTGACAGGGACAAAATCAAAACCGCTAATTTTCAAAAGAGAATTTCCTACTTTAACCTCAACACTTGGAAAAATAAAAACAGTTTTTTATCACAAAATAAGAAACAACAATCACAGCCCAACATGACAGATAGGATTAAGATACCTCAAGAGCAAATCATTTCCTTAAAGCAGATGCGTCCATCAACAAGAATTAAAAAAGTAGCAAAAACTAATGATATCATAGTGAATCGAATTAACTTTGAACATGCAAGCATTAAAAAACACTAGTAAAAAGTAAGATTTAATAAAAATTTTCATGTTGCTTCAGATGCTGAATTGGTGGTACTTAATTATCTCAATTCATCCACTGATTATTATAATTAGAAAAGCAACACCTATCACGAACAATTTTCTGTCTAACCATGGAATGCGTCAATTAAAACCGAAGATGAAGAACATTAATAGTTTTGTCAGTGATTATATCTCATTTTTTTAACTTTATGATAATTTTGCTGATAATATATTTGCCACTTTGTACTTAGTTTGTGTTCATCAGAGCCAGTAATTGAGTTTTTTGGTTGAAAATGTATTGCCCATCATTGGCATTATCATTTTCTATTGTCATTACTTTTTAGCATTCTAAGAGATTAAATAATATTTAATTCTACCCAATTACTAATAGTTAATTATTATCAATTGAGGTATTATTATATATTTTTATTGTCTATTAAAGCTGAATTACCTTTTTCATGGAGCGAGAAAGTAACAACTCGATACTCACTTATCGAAAATAGCAACAGGATAGCATCAGTGAATATTTGCAAAGATAATCTATCCAAGATTTCAAAAAAATAGACAAAAAAAGGATGAAAGACGAATTTGAGGTAACCATCATCAAAATATAGATTCTCGAAAGCGCAACAGTAAACAACAAAAAATAATCCCTCCATTGGTTATAACGAAATAAAGATCGCTATAATAACATCTTTCCTTGTACCGATCTTATAAGATAGACTAGCATAATAGAGTTGTTTGCAACCAGATCAAAGATTTCTACATTAATGCCAGTTTCATGAAATCAATAACGGACAACAATATCTATGCTATTTTTGCGCAGGCTCCACTCAGAGCAACAATTTCTCATTTTTGGTGCGCTCTATATCATTTTGGAGTGAAAAGTATTTTTATGCTCTGTGCACTGGAAGACAAAATTCGTGGCGTAATATTGATAGTAAGTAGATACAAGCTGAAAAATATTGGCCGTCAAAAAATCAACAACTCAAATTGGATCATTTCAAACTTACTATTAAATGCAAATCAGCCGAAAAAATTTCGTCTGATTTGATCAGAACAGTACTCATTATGGAAGGAGAGGAAGGAGTCAAAGAGATTGAACATGTTCATGTAAATTTTGTTAATATCTAGTGGATGGGCTGGGGCGATATGAAGCAACCCCAGGGAGAAAAAAGCCATAAAATATTTAGGCAAATCGTTGAGGAGTGTGTTGAAAAAATATAAAATCAAGAACTGATAGCAGTTCATTGCAGCGCTGGAGTTGGAAGGACCGGAACTTTGGGAACTGCTATTTAAGCTCTTAGATGTGTTCGAAATAATGGAAATGTCTCTATCTTTGAAGTGGTAAATAACTTGAGAGCTAATCGTCTGTTCAGTGTCTAATCATTTTAACAGTATGCTTACGTTTATCAGCA
>Ga0302268_1001672_pt1 | contig 11545 bp, 4 predicted proteins | sample III_Bog_E2_1_FD_194554 | JGI IMG/M metagenome (GOLD analysis project Ga0302268, IMG submission 194554) | Peat permafrost microbial communities from Stordalen Mire near Abisko, Sweden - III_Bog_E2_1 | ecosystem: Environmental > Terrestrial > Soil > Wetlands > Peat | place: Sweden: Abisko...
AACCAGTAACTTCAGCTCTTCAGGTTCCCATTGACGGGAAGGCTATAATGGATTCCTTAAAAGCCCGAAAAATTAAAACTTAATAAAATCGAAACTTTTCGTCTTAAATAATTGGGCAATTGATTGGATTTCCTCGTCAGACTGAGTCAATGATGGATTACGAGGAGGGAGATGTCCTTATTGTAAACAATGGCCGTGGAGATGGCCGTCCATCCGAAAACCTTCCATTCTCCGAAAGCCCAACATGTGTTGTAATTTACCTTTCCTGTTTATTCGAACTGTTTTCTGTAGTGTTTCTCTTCTCTCTTGTTGATGGTCTTGGCCCATTCAACAATTCTTTTCCTCTGAACAAAGTTAATGCCAATTTTATACTTCTCGTTGATTTCAGTGTACTTCTTGACGAAATTCGAGATGGGGTGGAGTTCTTTCATGAGGCTCTGCAGTCCAGTCAAGCTTATCTATTCCATTAACATAATCAATTATTTATTATTGATTAGATCAAAGGAATAGTTCAAAAAATCGATGTTTTTAAGGTTTATGGTAATTCTATGCCAGCTAATGTAGAGGACTGCAGTACATCGGTACGGGGGATCAATGATATAATATTAGTTTATCTGGAATTCGTTTCAGTACATTTTTTATAGTTTCCAAAATTTTAAAAATAGCATACAACAAAATCGACTGTTAAATATTTATGCATTAATTTTTGAGAAATGGACCACAACAAAACACCAAAATAAGAGTCAGTATTACCTCAGAATCATATCTTTAAGGAATTTTCTTTAAGAATTTGAGTTTTGATAATTTATCTCCTAACCGTATCAAATTCCAGCCCTTATGGATTTTTAAGAAAGGCAACGTTGCTCTTTACGAAAATCCAGTCTTAATTTCTGTTATAAATCAGTTTTGATATTTTTACGTAAGCTTTTGAGGAAATTCCTTTTTGACATTATTTTGAGTTTTATGATATTGGAGTTGATATAAGTACCAACAAATTTAGACGGTGATCTTAGGTCCATGATGATAGTGGGCATAAATTAAATATATCTTTTCTAAAAATAATACTGAATTTGTTGATGTTTTTGCGGATTAGAATCAGTAGCTATAATATTGACAGTTTATTGATCTAAGTTATATATCAAAAAAATAAAGGCGTTAATAGAGCAGATCAAACAGATTAAGATCCGCAAACTCAGAATAATGGAGAGCTTGTCTTAGGCGTGGCAAGCCTCAATGATCAGTTTATTGTTTTCAAAGCCAAGTTAGGAAAAGTTAAGTAGCCGAATAAGTTGAAGAATATTGAGTTAAAGAGATTTCTTTATTTGGAGGCAAGCACAATTAAGACTCTCCCTCTATCCAAGAATGGTTTTATTTTCATTTTGTTCAATGGAAAGGATTTGAGATATTTTCATCAAAGAATCGTCTATTCTTGGAGTTAAAACAACTATTGATGGATAAGTTGGAGCAGCAAACAATCAGAAGCTTATCCTCCTCTCAAACACTTGTTAATTTAATGATAAATGAGCTCATCGCCTGAATAATAATTAACCTATAATTAAAGATTGTATATAGCTTGTTGACATGATTGATCCATAATATTTATTTATGATGATAATAAAATAGTAATTATTAATAGTATTCAACATTAGAATTTTTAATTTTTTTGCTTAGAGTAGCAATTTGCATTGCGGTTTATTTTAAATTAAATAAATTGATCTGATAAATTTGATTTTACAAAATATTGGCATTATATTAAGGCGGTAATTTGCTATTAATTCAGCAAATACGAGATCCAATAAAGTATTTGATAGAGCTGGAAACTAAAATATCACATGATGATCACTTGTCTCCGCATTCTTGCATCTTAATCAATTTTAAACATCAACTAAGATATCTTAATCATTTATCTTTAAAAAAGTTTGAACACCACGGTGACTTCTTTAATACAGTTATTGGAAAGATAAATCAATGAATGTCTTTCAGCACGATTGAATATAACCCTTAAGCTTATTATATTTGAAGCTTTCTTTTAGACGTTGAATCGAACAGCAAAAGAATTTAAGCAAACAGTCTGATTTTAAACAGAATTGAAGATGATTATAATTAATCTTCTCGGATGCGAGAGTAAAAGACCTAAGGAAACAAAGACAGATTGACTGACTGTTGATTTGATCTCAAAATATAAATATAGAGAAGTTCTTCTCCTTAATGATATAGTAAAATAAATATACTAGCTGATTGATTTTGCATGTCAAATCATTTTAAATGTTAAATATAATATACTTTCTCTTGCTTTTCCTAAAATATTTAATAACTTTTGATATTTTTCTTTACTTTCTTCAATTTTTTTCATTTTCTCTTATTTTTTTATATTTTTTAACTTTTTTATTTTTTTAACGAGATAATGTGGCTTATATAAGACGGAAGAATAATTAAGAAAAAGAAGAGAGAAATAAGAAAAATAAAGAATTAATTTTATGTTGAAATAAAAATGATAAATTTAAGTCGATAGAAAATTAAATTGGGCAAGAAGCACTTTAGTATAAAACTAAAGATGAATGATTAATGTGGAGTATAGCAGTGCAGGTAAGTTTAATTACGCAAACTATAGAAGAGATAAATAATATTATGAATACATCAATTGAATTCATTCTATATTTTAGAGACAATGTTTGGCCATTCAGGGGCTCGGTTATAGTCATAAAACGGGAAGAAGGGGTAGTACATTTACTCATTTTTTGGTCCTTCTGGTTCGATCTATTAAGATTTTATGAGTGTTTATGGTTGCAAATTTGCACTATTTTTGCTCGAGGGTAGAGCATCCTCTTCTTTGCAGAAATTATATTCAAACTTTACTTCCATGCCTTAATTTAGGAAAGGGTATATCTCCCGATCATCAACCTTTTATCTTTTATATCCTATATCATTATTTTTTTCTTTAAGATAACTATAAACCTTTTCCACCACATCAATCTCATCATCATCCTGATGCTCCCTCCAGGTTTTTACATACCACGTATAGCGATTTTTAACCATATGTTAAGTCCTGATATGATTCATTTTCTATGATATGAGAGCCCATCTTGTTCCCAGATTTCTTACTAATTTAAATAGGCGTAGATCTTCTTCTGCTGACCAGCTAGATTTTACCAGATTAGGATTAAGGTGATTTAACCATTTTTCCTTGCACTTGTTAAATCCTCTGTAGTAACGGTAGTCAGATTGGATAAAAAGGTCGTAGCTAATTTCCCCCCAGTTATATTCTTTTTAACGATGACTAAGTGATAACAAAAGTACCCTTGGACGATTTTAACCAGTAACTTCAGCTCTTCAGGTTCCCATTGACGGGAAGGCTATAATGGATTCCTTAAAAGCCCGAAAAATTAAAACTTAATAAAATCGAAACTTTTCGTCTTAAATAATTGGGCAATTGATTGGATTTCCTCGTCAGACTGAGTCAATGATGGATTACGAGGAGGGAGATGTCCTTATTGTAAACAATGGCCGTGGAGATGGCCGTCCATCCGAAAACCTTCCATTCTCCGAAAGCCCAACATGTGTTGTAATTTACCTTTCCTGTTTATTCGAACTGTTTTCTGTAGTGTTTCTCTTCTCTCTTGTTGATGGTCTTGGCCCATTCAACAATTCTTTTCCTCTGAACAAAGTTAATGCCAATTTTATACTTCTCGTTGATTTCAGTGTACTTCTTGACGAAATTCGAGATGGGGTGGAGTTCTTTCATGAGGCTCTGCAGTCCAGTCAAGCTTATCTATTCCATTAACATAATCAATTATTTATTATTGATTAGATCAAAGGAATAGTTTAAAAAATCGATGTTTTTAAGGTTTATGGTAATTCTATGCCAGCTAATGTAGAGGACTGCAGTACATCGGTACGGGGGATCAATGATAAAATATTAGCTTATTTGGCATTAATTTTAGTATAAGTTTATAGTTTCAAAAAATTTAAAAATAGCATACAACAAAATCGACTGATAAATATATATTCATTAATTTTTGAGGAATGTAAGGAACAAAGGATTAGAACCAGAGTAAGGTTAAACTCAGAATTAAATCTTTAAGGAATCCTCTCTAATAATTGTAATTGTAATAATTTATCCCGTCAACATATCAAATTTCACGCCTGACGACCTTTTAAGAAAGATAAAGCTGTTCTTTAAAATAATACTGAATTTGTCGATGTTTTTGCGGATTAGAATCAGTAGCAATAAAATTAAAATTTAATTAATCTAAATTATATATTAAAAATATAAAGGCCTTAATATAGCGGATCAAACAGATTAAGAACCGCAAAACTCAGAATAATGGAGAGCTTGTCTTAGAACAAGCCTCAATGATCAGTTTATTGTTTTCAAAGTCAAGTTGAGAAAGGTTCAGTAGCAGAATCCATTGAAGAATATTGAGTTAAAGAGATTTCTTTATTTGGAGGCAAGCACCATTAAGTCTCTCTCCTATCCAACTGATCTCCAGCCAATCCAAGAGTGCAGTTTTTTCATTTTTTTAAATGGAGAGGGTTTAGATAAATTGCATCAACGAACAACATACTCTTGGAGTTAAAACAACTATTACTGGATAAGTTGATATGTGAGATAATAAAAGACTAAATCCATTGTGTGTAAACAAAGCCAGGTTGACTGTTGATTTAATCCATAGATGTAAATATAGAGAAGTCCTCTCCATTAAGATATAGTAAAGCAAATAAACTAGCTATTTAATGATGTCAAATCAGTTTAAATGCTAGCTATTATCTCAATAAATCAAATATTCCATAAAGTGATGTTAATAAATACAATGGCTTTCATATTTTATTAAAATGGACTGCCAATCTTGATCATAAAATATGCTTTATTAAAGACCTTCAATATCATTTTATTCTTTAATTTAAAAATTCGTCTATTTTTTTCATTGGTCTTGGCAACTATATTTTTTGAAAAAAAATTCTCGGTTTGTTTTCATAGAAATTATAAAAGATAGAAGAGAGCTTTTTTAGACCGGATATTAATTCCTGCTTTTAATAACAAAATTGAAATCCAGACCAAAGAGAAAACTGTCTTTAAATATAGTCCGCTTGAAGAGTTTGAACGCCACTTTATATCATTATCTTTAAACTGCTAAATGAAAAAAATCATAAATAACTAATTTAACTATTCAAATGCATTTATTTTGGTCTTTTATTGTAGACATTTAAACAATCCTTTAAATTAGCAGTTAATAAGTTTCGCTTACATATAATTCTTATATCCATTAAGTGTTTTTCACTTATTTGAAAGCTTAATCACAGCATTATTCAATCTTTTGCGGTTGCTGAAATTATTATCATCTTCGTTTTTTGAGCCGCTGCTATCCTATAGATCATAGATCAAAGCAAGCTTTAGATAGACTGATACCAGCAAAAATGTGTATTTCTATTGAAATCTTAGCTTGAATACTTTTCAGTGTCCATTCAAAGAATTTTAAATCTTAAAGGCAAAATATACATTGTTTTCCTCCACTATTATTAAAATTTCCATAAATCCGATTTTTAATTTTATGATTGCTTCTACCTCAATTATGACTCTGATTTCAAGCAAATTGTTTCAGATTATTTTACTTGTTTTTTAAATTTTTGAATGTATTTTTTATTCATCCCAGATAATTGTTCTTTTCATCGGAATTGTTTTTATTTATCTTCTTTTAATTTGGATATTATTTTATTTGCTTACTTTATTGAAGTTAACTCATTGCTTAAAGTGCATTCAATCTTTTAATTTTACTAAATGGCTTTTGAAGACTATTTTTTTGTCTTTATCCCTTTCAATTCCTTCCATTTTAAATATTTTGGCTGATGTTCTTACTGATTTTAAGAGGAAATTGATATTTTTAAGCTAGCTATAAGTTAATTGAAATCGAAAGGAAGCCACAAACTATAAAAGAATATCTACTTTCAAGATTTACCACTCTTATTTACTTAGCTAAAATGCTTTCGCTAACAAATGAATGGCCTACTAATATTTTTGACTATAAATGCACCTTTTTACGTTTTATAACCAATGAAGATTGGTCGTTTTTTTCCTTGCAGATTCGAAGCGAAATTTTTTGTCAATTTTTTTGAAATAAATCCCTCGTTTTTTTTACTTATTAAGCAAAAAGAGTTACAATTATCTTTTGCAGCCTTTACCTTTGAACTATAATTTCTAGTCTAAAATTTGTCCAATGATTTTTTTGTTTGAGATGGGCAGATATTCCTATTTACATCCTTTGTATAGGATAAATAAATTGCTAAATAATGGCACCATGAATATTTGATTTCTTAGAATATGAATAATTCAATTTATATATTATCACTACTCATTTCTTGATATATTCATGTTTTTAGGTCTGCAGTTCTATGCTTAACTTTTCCATTTATAATTTTTCTTCTTTTCGTTTAGTTAAAGAACTGTATGATTCGGGCTAATTAGGATTTCCACCCCAATGTTGAAATTATTAGCAAGGATCAGAATCTAAAAATCCTAAGCAACAAGAGAACAAATATTTTGTTTTTTATTTTTCATCTTTTCCAAAATTTCTTCTGTATTATAATTGTCTAGCAATTCTTAAAGTCAAGTTTGGCAGAAGCTTGTATGACTAATCATCCATTAAATATCCATAATGAACTTTACAAGTTTTTTATTTTTTATTTTCTTCATACGTATAGAATTTAGAACAAATTTTGCATGTTCTGATCTTCTTTTTTTATGCCTCCTATTTTTCCTTTTGTTACCGCTATTATCTTTATTCTTCGTCTCGAGAAGAGTTTGGCCACTTAAGATCTTTTTTTAATGTTTTTAGAAGCTAAATATCCTCCACTATGATTGCAATCCACCTTTTGGAATTGTCCTTAATCTATCCAAATTTATTCATTAATTGTAATAATTATTTATAGAGTGGTTTCTCATTGATGCTGGTGCTCACATTTTCTCCGTGTTAAGTATAAGAAATATTTCTGCTCACTGAAATAAGACTATTTAAATCGATAATTAAGCCAGATTCTCTATAATTTCTAGCTTAATCTATCTTCTCAGTGATGATCTTATGATATTATTTCTACTCAAATGCGTTATTGTCAGTCAAAAGTTGATTGTCTATTATTTGAATATAATCAACTTTCTTAGATATTAAAAACTCAACTACTTCAGGAAGAGCGTCTTTTGAATTGCTGATTCCTTTGACTTGTAAAAAAGGCTGCTATTATAGTTTGAGTGGATTGTATATGCTTGGTTTAAGCTAAAAATAATTTATAGGTGAATTTTATTTGGTAAGATCAACGATAAACCTACCAGATGGTTATTTATTACTATATTAAAATTTATAACCACTTTTGTCTTTAAATATCTGTTGACCATTCATCGTTTCTACATAGAAAATGACATAAAGATTATTTGATTGTGGTTTAAATATTTATTTCGAGGAGAAAATTTGTGAATTAGACGAGACATCAATTATTAAAAGTGTGGGAACTTAATATGATCGGAAATAGGCATTAATATTCTTTTTCTGACTGTTAACAGACTAAACTGTAACATTTTAAGGCTCTCTTTTTATGGAAAGCCGTATCCATTAATCAATTAGCTTAGATGATATTATTTAGGTCGTGTTCAAGTTAATTTATGTTTCTTTCAAATTAATATATGTAGTTTTTGTTTTATTATTCCATTGATATTATCTCTTTGCATAGACTAATTTGCATTTATTCTTAACATCTCGATCTAGTTCGATTATGACCATATTATTGTAAACTTCTCTCATGAACTTCATAGAGATCTATTTGTTAACTTTTTAATAGAGATGAGGATATGTTTCACCACCAAATTTAATCTTTAATTGTATTGCCACAGACTTTATAATGCTAAGCAACTCTGTAGTTGAAAATATTTGTTGCTTTTTATCTTGTTTTTTCTCCTGCTTTTTTTCCTATATTTTTTCCTGTTATTTCTTATGTATTTAAAGTCCTAATTTATGGCAAATCAATTTTATTGCTGCTCCTGAAAAATTTGGAGTTAATTGCGCCAAAAAAAGCAGTTAAGCTTAATCTAGAGTTGGAAGATAGTCGTGAGTTATTCTTATTCTATCTTCAAAAGTGGGAAATCCTACATAATAATTGGGAGTAAATCTTCTTATGATTGCCTCATCAATATCCTTTTTATAATTGGTTGATCCAAAGACAAGTAGATTTGGTATATTTGTGTTTCCTCCGAGGCCCGAAAGAAACATTGTTGTGGCCTCTCCACTTTTAGAATGTTACTTTCTTCGATCACCAACAATGGCATCGAATTCATCGATTGAAAAAAAACAAATGAGATGAGGGGAAACTATAGGTCTTCGAAGATAGCTACTTACCGCTCCTTTTGCCTGACCAACCAGTTCTCTCATAAACTAAGAGGACGATAATCCAATGCTAACAGGATGCATGCCCATAAGTTCAGCTAAATCTTAAGTTAGTCTTGTTTTTCCCGTTCCAGGAGGCCCATAAAAGAGTATTCCATTAGGAGTTCCAAGTTTTTTCGTATCTTTTTAAATTTTTTGTGTATCAGTAATATAGAAAGCTCGAAAATCTTTTTATATCTCTTCGAAAAGATTTTTAATTTGCAATTAATTTTTAACTATGGAGATAGCATCTTTTACCAATTAAGGATTAAGCATAGGAATTTTTTTGTTTAAGATAGTAAGACCTTCATAATTTTAATTATGAGTCATATAGAATAAATATCTGAGAATTTTATGCGAAACTCCACGGCGAAAGCATTATATTTTTTTTAATTTTTACTTATCAAACGTGTTTTCATTCTTAGGCTTTTTTGATTTTTCTAGACTATTGATTTTCTTCAGCTGTGCTTCAATTTAATTTGACCACTTTTGTCTTTCTAAGTATTTGAGTGTTTATAGAATATTAATTGAAAGATCCTTTATAAACTCAATCCTCTGATGTTAAAATTTATCAAGAATTTCCTTTTAATCTGAAAGTGAACCATTTTCCTTCTAGATGATATAATGAACTAAATTTTTTACGGGATCATTCAAATTAAAATCAGATTATTTTTTCCACTTGGCTGGATCTTAATCGGGAATATACTAAAACTTTGTAATTTATCGACTTTTAATAAAAAATTATCCTTTAAATGGTGTGTTATCTGTTTTGGATATGTTTATTTTGATGGAATTGAAAAATGGATCAAAAATATATATTTCAGTATAATCATCTTTTACTTATTGAATATTTTTCAGAACTATTAAGGATTTTGTTTAGGAGATGATGTTGAAGTTTACCTTTTAAAGCTCCACTTTCACAAATTTCTAAAGCTAATTTCTCAATTTAATTTATTAATAAGCATATTACATTTGCATATTTTTGATGTTGTATAAGATAGTAACAATTATGTTTTAGCCTTTAATGGGTTGTTTACCATTTTAATTGTTCTCCTCTAACAATAATTTTCGCTCAATCAGAGCCTATTTGAGTGTTTTCACATATTCTTGATACTTTGTTTAAGTTGGTTTATTTTCAATATTCTCTAAGAATGTTTTCAGAGGACTTTTAAAAATATGATCTGCGCAGAGAGAGGAATAGTTTTCATTGCCCATTAAACCAATTAAAAATAATGAAAATTTTGCTGCACCAACTTTCTTTTTTTAATCCCACAATGTTAGAACCTCAGCATAGCTATTGGTCAGCTTTTGAATGAGATCTGAACATAATTTATTTTTGTTTAAGTCCATGAAAAGATTTTTATAATTAAACTCATCACTAATTGTTTTTATGAATTAAGATATTATAACTCTTGGTAAAAAAAAATATTTCCAAACTTCCCTATAAATACACAATATTATTATACATAAATATTAAAAGAACATGCCAGCATTCGAGTATTGGAAAGGGGAAATTACCAAACTAGAGGCATAGATTGCAAAGATTAATGAACAAATTAAAGAATTGAAAGACAAACTTGTGCTGACCCAAAATGAGATTGATCAACTCAATTTATTGCTTGACCAACTCTAAGAAGCAGAAGAAGCCTTAAAAGTTGAAAGGCAAAGAATATAAATGGCTATTAATCTCTTTCAAGCATAGATTAATGGAAAAATCCTGGAGAAGGGAGAGTTAGAATCTTGTTTAGAAGCAATTTAAAATCAAATAAACGACCTCCAAGCAAAGATTAGAAAGATTTAAGATGAGATTATTGATCTTAAGCAGAAGATTGATCAAGGCAACACTGACTTAACTGAACTTCAAAGATTAGTCATGAGTCTTTAAGCTGAAATCAAAGGATTATAAGAGGAAGTTAAAAACCTTGAGGCTGAAATCTCAATACTACAGGAACAGCTAAATAAAATAAAAAACCCTAAATAGAGATAAAATTTGCAAAATAGATTAAATTTACTGAGAACTCAACTTGGAAATAAAAAAGCCTCAATATCTACAGCAAAGGGAAAAGTTGATGGATTTCAATATTTAGTCTATCAGAAAATGCTGGAGATTAACTCAAATACCAGTGCCTTGACATGGGAAAAGAGAGATAAAAATTAAAAAGAATCAAATACCACTCAAAAATAGAATGAAAAAAATACGACTAACGGAAAATTGAAGAGAACTACGGCTCTTTAATAGTCTTTGAGGGCCAATCTTCAGGACCAAAACGGAAAACTAATAACAAATGATAATAACTTAAGATAAACAAAACAAAAATATAAAGAAACTTAAACAACATTACTGCAGAAAAATAAATAAATTATTGAGTTGAACAAAAATCTTCAATTGCTTGAGAAGGATGTATTGAACAAACAAGAATCAATAAAAATTAACGAAAATAAGTTGAATGGTGAGAATAAAAACAAGATCCAAAATAAAGTAGTACAAATAAATCCATATGAATGATCGCCGATTGAAAATGTATTTATACTACTTATAATAATAAATATTCATTTAGCCTTTATTTGTTAAATTACAATTTTTGAAGTATAAATTTTTATATTGGATTACAGTTGCTTAAAATACGAAAGGACATTTATAAAAATATTTACTTTATTCCTTTCGATACTTAATCCTTAACATGATTTATTTTAATTGGAATACAGACTATACATAGCCAAAGCATCCCTTCATTTTTTATACCAAAAATTTATTGATATTTTGGTTAGTAGAAGAGTAAAAATTACAAAGATTAAATACCTCAATCAAAATGTCACTATTTTAAAATTTTGGTATTTATGATGTGTCCTTTTTTAGAAGACAAATGCTGCCCTGTTCTTTTATATACTATTTTTCTTCTTAACTACAGGTGGAGTTATGATAAATCTTTATTTACTCCGGTTTCAATATTATTTAATAATTTAATTTGATTTAATATATCCCTTGAATTATTTATTTCTAATAGAATAGAGAATTGATTGTTGATATATCAAGGCCCTGCTTATAATTAATTCTGTTATTAATTATAATCAATTCGAACAGTTTGCATTTTCTATTCAGTCAACATTCATCTCTCAATATATAGATATGAAAATAGTTT
>Ga0302268_1001679_pt1 | contig 11513 bp, 13 predicted proteins | sample III_Bog_E2_1_FD_194554 | JGI IMG/M metagenome (GOLD analysis project Ga0302268, IMG submission 194554) | Peat permafrost microbial communities from Stordalen Mire near Abisko, Sweden - III_Bog_E2_1 | ecosystem: Environmental > Terrestrial > Soil > Wetlands > Peat | place: Sweden: Abisko...
ATTTAAGTGTTTCCCCCTAATCCATAATTTCTAAACCTTAATTTGGAAACTGACATAAACAAAGGAATTGGCCTCCACTAGACGCGAATTCCGCTGGGGCCAAATGATTCCTGCTAAAATCTGTAAATGTGATAATGATTAAATCTATAAATTTATTATTTGAGTTCAAAACTTAATCCAACAGATTATTTTCAATCATAATTATTTAAATACGGATGGCAGATAAAGCCCAATATAGCTCGGCTGCTTTAAATATGCATAATCATTCAATTGAACCTTAACATAAAAAGTAAGTTTTTGTTGATTAGGACTTACTATAGATCTTAAGGCATCTGAAAATTTCATAATAATATCCCTTTCCATAAAAAATTGCCAACCTCTATCAATCAATAGACGGCATTCCTGGATATTAGATTAAATTTAGAAAAATTATTTTAAAGCAGGAATAGGAAGTTATAAAATTCATTATTTACTTATTGAAAGAGGAGGCTCGAAAAAAAAATTTTTCTGAAAAAAGCAGAAATAAATACTAAAATGTAGTCTTCCTGTGCTAAAACGTTCTTAAGAGTAAAAGAAGAGATCAATAAATAAAAAACAAATTAACAGAATAAACGTACTTTTTTTGATATATTTGTCAGACTACGAAATAAACCCACAAATACTTCCCTAAAGCCGAGGGTTATTTCTTAGACCGAATTAATCACTCCATAAAAAATAACTGGAACTGTTAGTTCCTCGAAGGGTTCGTTTATTTCACGGCTATCCTTCTTTTTATCGGTGTTTGTATCTCCCAAAATGGAGTAGGATCCACTTATACCTGACAAGGAACGAAGAGATTGATTCCCATCTCTTAATTTTATAACTTTTACAGCTATTTATAATTTTGATCTAATATTAAATCCGATAAATTTTCTTAATTCATTTATATTTATTTGTTCATTTTCCATGCTTAAACTATTTATTCCCATTTATTATTCAAAAATAAGCAAAGTAATAATATGCAGTAAAATCTTCAGCTTTGATCTTTCAGGAAAAATTTACATCATTGGTTGAATTTTTGATTCTTTGGTAATGTTTAATCTCGATCTATGACATCTAAATGGGTGATAAAGTAATGACATTGCAGTATAGAATGAAATATCACTCAGATTGCTTAATAAAATCAGCTGAAATATAGCAGTGCATGTCCAAACTGCCTCTGTTGCTGCACAGAGAAAAATTTTTGATGCGCTTTAAAAATCTAATCCCTTATTATCAAAATGAAATCATTTCCTTTGTAATTTATCATCATCAAAATCAGCTGCTAATAAATGAATAGTTAAGCTTATCAAATCAATCACACTAATCACGCTCAAAGATCTTCATTGAGTACTGACTTCCGTTCAATAAATTGAGCGCTGCCGGAGAGAGGCTTAAACTTCATTAGGATGCAATCGGTTAGGGCTTTTACTTGTTTATTCTTGAGGATAAAGCTGCCTTTCACATACAGGCTCCCCTAGCTTTAAATCTGTCCCGCAAAGATAAATCCTCCAGAGATGAGCTCGATAGTCTTTCCGCTTTAAAGGATGATTACATCAGCGGCTTCCATGAATCGGCGCATATCTTTGTCGCTTAAATCGGGTACGATATTGTCAATTCCTTTAAAATGGTGGCGACAATAAACAAACAATGACTTGTACCATCTTTTTTAGAATTCTATGTTATTGCTCAAGAATTCAGAAATGATTTTTTAATCAATCTATAAGACTCTCACATCGTTTCTGGCTTTAGCTACGCACTTGCAATTTTATTTAAAAGTAAAATCAAAGGGGTTTAGAATTGTACCGATACTTCTCATAACATAAAAATCTTAAAATTGTTCTTTCACTGACCCTGAGATGATAATGGTGGCAAATGGGATAGGTTTCCCCTTCTGAAGCAGAATTGTATTTTTGTCATAGGTCTTTTCCTTAGATTTCATCCTTAAGTTTACCATTTCTTGGGGGGATAACACTGAGAATAAAGGACATTGTGTGATTACTTCACTAAATTTGATTTACTACAAATTATAATTACCCGATCGAACATTTACTAAACTATGGTCTATTTCCTGTCTTAGAACAGCATACTCCTTATCGTCAATATATCCATCCTCAAATAACTATTTAAGTTTGTTTTTCTTGTTTTTTAATAGGATAGTTGTGGCTCTTTCTGTGTGGACGGCTTGAATAATTTTGGGATAGCTATTTTATAGCTAGTTTATATAGCTAGTTGCATTCTATATGTTTTCATGCACTTAATCAACGACATATCTTAAATGGTCCGTTTGAAGAGGGAAATGTTGATTAAATTGCTGGATGACTTCCTCACAGGCCTCCACAAACACTGTTGTGACTTCGTAAACGAAGTATATTTTATGAATGACTGCACGAGTGCATTGCTTGCCTATAATTGGTACATTCTTAAATTTCATAAGCCATCCGATGCTTTACAGTGAGAAGAAGCTACTCAAAATGTGAAAATAGCGAGTTTTCACTTCAATTTAATCATTGCTAATGTCGCAGCTGGAGGAAAGGACTTGAATGCTTTCTTCTGACAGTTCTCCCTCCTCATAAAACTCCCAATAAATCTTTTTTAAAAATCGAGTAAATCTAAACCTCATCTCCTCGATAATATCCCCTTTATTAAAATCTTGAAAGCTATCTCTAACCTAATTTTTTTTGGAAGCTAGCTTATCAAAGAATGTTCCTCCAAATTATTTTACCTTGGCGTCTCTTTCAACATCCTTCCACTTCGCATAAGAAACTGAAGTTTATGTCTTTAGCTATTTGAGTCGATCTTGAGTCGATTAAAGCACCTTTTTTATGCATCTTTTCAAGAGCTTCTCTTTTATTTCAGGTGTTTTAATCATTTATAAGTAATTCACTAATTTGTTACAAGTGAGACCGTTAACCACTATCGTTAACATGGCCATTCCACACATATAGAAAACAGTCAGCTCTCTAAAGCGAATGTTTAAATCGGGATCAACTCCTACAAATAAAGAAAGACACATCCCCAAGGCTCCTCTAAGTCCTCCATAAATGAGAACGACCAGTTCCTTAGATGTGATTCCATATCCAGAGCGGATAATTAAGGGATAAAAAGTGAGAACCATAATGATCCTCGATATAATCATGAGAAACCAAAATATAAACATTCTAATCCAGTCTAGAGTTGTAATTGTGCTTGTGCCCACCATTGATATGCCTACCACTATTCCTGTTAGCATAAATATCAAAGTTTCACTCCCGTATTGGATTGATGCCCACACATTATGAAGAGCATGCTCACTTTCGGGATAGATTTTCCTTTTACCTACAGCTGAAAAGTAAAGGCCCAAACATACAATGCTCAAAATTCCTGAAACTTTAACCCAAGTGAACTCGGCAATGTAAAAGCAAAGAAAAGCGCCAATGAAAGTGATATTTACTGAGAGAACTGCATCTCGGATAATTTTTTTCATCCAAAAACTAACAAGAAAACCAATAACTAAACCAAGAAGAGGACCTCCTATTGATACTCGAACAAAATTGGTAATTACGTCTAAGGCCGTCGTTGACTCTCCTTTTACGAGACTCATAAACAGCATAAAGAACACCATAGCTGTGCCGTCATTTAGAAGAGATTATCCCTCTACTAAAGTGTTAAATTTGATAGTAGCTCCCAGTTATTTGAGCAAAGCAACAACTGCCACAGGATCAGTGGCTGAAAGCACACATCCTAAGGCGCAGGCTTCATACCAAGTCAAGTCTTCGTGGCCGTAAAACAAGATACACTTAAACATAAAGGCGATAATGATCGCTCCCCATAGAACGCCAGGTCCTGCAAGTAGTAGTATATTAACCATTGATTTCCTAAATACGTGCCAGTCGCAATTAAAAGCTAAATATCGACTGATAAGTACCTGATTCGAAGATGAGGATGGGAATAAAACATAAAAGGATCATGTGCGGACTCATGGTAGATATGACAGATACTGCAGCTCCAACCATTCCCAAATGGTCTTTGCAGTATCCGAGGATAATTCCTAAAACGAGAAGCATTGGTGTATAAGGTATGCCTGTTTTTTTGTTGGCCTATCTGAGTAGGGCTCCACAAAGTAACCCAAAGAATATAAACAAGACAGCTAGAGGTCCATTCTAACTATGCCCTCCTTCATGAGGGGCTGGCTCAGTGTGGCTTTCCTCTCCAACCATCATTTCCCGATTACCTTATTATTATTAATTTAAATTATAATTGTTATTATCACCAATTAATTTTAATTAAATCAAAGCTACTTTAACCTGCTAGAATTAGTTCTAAGGAGTTCTTTAGTTTGCGCAGAGAGTAGCATTTATACTGTTGATAAATATTATTTTATCTCATAGAAAATTCCTTGTGGGTAACTATTGTTCTCGTCGTCAAAGGTAGTTGCAATATTTTCAGGCATCTGAAGTAGTGTAATAATTATTTCTTCAAACTAATTGACTTTAAACTATCTGTGATGATCCGCAATATATCGCATTATAAACACTCTCAGTATTTCTGCATTCTTGTGAAATTCCTTTTACCTTTATGCAAATAAATTACTGTAATTGTTTTGTAGGTATAAATATCTCTCGTATATTTTTAGTAATTTTATAATTTACTATCCTTACATTTTTTAGTAGTCAGTCGATAGAATTTTTATGAAGATGTTCTAGAGTAAAGTGAAATAGTTAACCGGAAACGCTTTTTTGGTTGGTTAGGTAATTAGAGTCGAGAGTAAGGAGAGCTAATGGAGAGAAAGCATTGAGAAGGCAGATAAATTTGATAAAAAATGCTCAATTGATTGAGTATTTTTGTATTATTTTAAAAAATTGAAAAAAAGGTTAAAGTAATGGTGAAAGTTAAAGGCCGTAAAGTGTGTCAATAGAAGACGTTGAAATTATGATGATAAGTCAGATGTTTATTCTCTATTTAACAGTAAATTTAGAATAAGCAAAAGTTATTCGGTCTCAAAAATGAGCTCTTCCAACCCTACATTTTTGAGATGTGCTAATTCATTAAAATTACGTTAAACTTATTGTACAAACTCAATTGCCAAACTTATATCCTATGCAACTTAGCTTAGAGTTAAATGATCCAGACTAGATATGTGCTATCGAGCAAAGTGATAGAGAAAAACAGCATTATGATATTTCAGGACATTTACTTTTTATAGAAGATAACCAGACGGCCTCGTTTCTTGTTGTTCATATTCATGCAAGTTATGAGACGGCAGTGATAAATAGAGTTTCATGTAGAGTTCTCTCAAATGGATATTTTATTGATGCGTCATGGTGATCTGCTGACTCAATACCTTCATGAAATGTGTATTAAATTTTTACATCAAAACTACCTTTTTCTAATGGTATAAATTTTCATTCATTTATTGTTCGTAATATGATTTAATATCCATAAAGATGGTGTAATTAATCTTTTTCACCATTAAACAAGACGCGCTTTCACTATTTAAAAGCAAAAGGAGAAGGATCTTTTAGTGAGAGAGGATGTTCAGGTTACGGTAGTATGGAGGTGTCCGAGTTAGAAAGCCACGCTGCACTAATCGTCCTATAAATTGTTTGATGCCCTCTAAAAGAGATAATTGTTATAAATTGATTTGATAAGTTATTTTGAGCTCTTCCAATGGCACCTGCAGATAAAATTTAATAAACTCAATGAAAATAGGGGATTGAGATACGTTTTAATCTGCCACTAGCGCAAACATCAGCAGTTTGTTCATAGATTCAACTGTCTTCAGGTGCATATTAAAGCAAACTATTCGGTAAATCATTAGCAGGGTCTCTTTGGGTAGTGAAAAGGCGGGGTAATCGCTTATCATAAAAAGAACTTCGATGAGCTCTTGCTAATTATTTTTATTGTAGTGTTATCTTTAAATGTGATCAATAAGTGACTGTCTAATAATTTCATACTTCTGATGATGGCAGTTTGCATCCTCCTTAATTGCTTCTTCCATTTTATCAAAAGGAATATAGATATTGTTGTTTAGCTCATTGCTAGGCTTCGACGATAAAGGTTCCTCTTTTACCTACTATTTCTAAAATGAAGCTTGTGAATATGTATAAGAAATAGATTCTGTAGGCTGCATCCATCTCCGATGGTTGCTGATTTAATTTTCTGTTATATTTAATGTTAGTCTTTGCAATTGTACTCCCCTATTTTTGATTGCCGTGATCATCATTCTCACTACTTTCTTGATCATAATCCTCGATATTATAAATTGATATCTGATTGTAAAACAACAGTCATATTTAATTTACTTTCTCTTCAAATTGATTTTAGATATTATTAGTTGAATTGGATATGGATGTCAATCAAGATCACAAATAAGCTCCTCCATCTCCACATGCGGTCCTTTTATCGGCTTGAACAATTCCATAATATCTCCCTCAATCAAACTTAATCCCTCTCCTCTCAAATAGTTATAGAAAGAATTATTACTGCTACTCAATTCATTGAACCACTCATCCCAATAACGATGCTATTGTTCGCTGATACATGCATTTCTCATTTAGCTTGCACATTCATATAAATGCCTTAAAGCCTATGGGCTGAAGGCGAAAGTCACCTTTTGCTTTATGTACTCATTCATTTGTTTTAGAGCTTGGGGGACAAGATCCTATCGGTTGTAGTTCACCATTTTCTTGAAAGACGTAATAGGATTCGAAGGACTAAATTTGATTCCTTATTGCTCATCCTCCGCCGAAAATTTAAAGGCCGGTTTTCCAAAATCGCTCTCTTATTTATTTGCGTCTTGCTCAACAATTGCTGGTTGATTTGCAGTCTGTTCCTTGGTGAGTTCCTCGATCACATCTTTCCACATGAGGGCTTTCTTCTTCGCTAGTTTGTCTTCGAGGTTAATTTTTTTAACAAATTTAAACTATTTTTTAACCTATTGGACGAGGGGTTTAGTTCTCTCATACTTCTAAGTTTAAGGAGCCATGTATTTTCGGATAACTGGGTCGAGAGGAGGTATATCAGAGGCATCAGTATTCAACGCGCGGTAGAAGATGGTTTGATAAAAATACTGCCGCATGGGATTGAAAGTGTTTTACATCTTCATTTAGTCCTCAAATTCCTCCCCGTCTTTTTTATAGAGCATCATTTAGTCTACTAAGTTGCGAACGAGCTATCTTTGCTTCTCTGTTGACTGCTTTAACGAATTATAGGGATAGTCTCGCACGTCTTCAACTGTAGGTAACTCAATCATATAAAACATCTCTCTCTCTGTCGAACGGTAAGGAATCAGCACAACCATTTTCGGCACCACTCCATTCTTGCAGTTTCTGGCGACATATCGGCCTACAGCGTATTTGTTTAGCGAGATCATGGAGTAAATGAAGGCTGTAAACAATTTGCGACTGATCTAATCTTCTCCAGGAACGACTAAATCCACTTCACTCATCAGGCAATGTCTTGGTATCTTGGCTTTATCGATGAATCCTAGAAGTCTGAGATTCTTGTCCTAGAAAATTTTGCTGCCAGCTTCAAGGATAGTGGGAATCGGAACTAGCTGTGGTCCGTAATAATAGGCGTTAATAATGTTATCCTTGTCAACAATATTGCCGTTTTAATCTCCTTGCACAATGTAATTTGTCTCGATGATGACTTCCTTTGTTTCTGGTATCTTTGGATCGAATTCAGCGGAGGTGTCATACCTGGCTAATGATTTAAGTTTTTACCTTTTTATTGCTTTGTATGAGCTTATTTACACCTCCAATCCCGGAGCCAACTCTAATTTACCCTTGTATCTGGCGACTGGATTAGTGTCTCTCTTCCTAAATTTCTTGTAGAGTTCGATGGCAAGTGAAGCTGGGAAGACCTGTATACTATCAGCTTTAAGTTCTTTTAACCGAATTAGAATTTGAGCATTTGCCTCTTGTATTGGATCAAGCATAATTTACCCTTCCAGTTCGTTCGTGGAACAGTTGTAGCTGGTCATGAAATCAATGGGTATGACATTAAGTTTGATACCGGCATCTTATACTTTCTTGGAGAGTTGACTCATATCTCCACGGTTGAAATCTGTCTTGCCCATACCGTTAGTGAATAGAAATATGCGTTTATTGTATTTGCGTTTGCCACAGTGATCGGTCATGGCGCCTATTGCGTAGTTAATAGCACTAAAGATGTCACCACCGGCACGAGTATTGTCGAATTGAGCCTTGCTGAGTTGTTAAACCTTTCTCACTAAATCAACTGTTGGTTTGCCGATTTCCTGCAAGATTAAGCTATTGCCGTCGTCACTCTAATTGTCTCCGAACAAAATCAGTCCTATCTCATGCGAGGAGTTGTTGAACAACTTCTGCTGCATGGTCAATTTGCAACATTCAAAAGATATCTTGGCGCGAGAAGAAGTTTAGGAAAAGGGCTCGTCCATGGAGTAGCCCACGTCTACGATCAGCAGCACAGCCTATTTAGACATTGTTAATATTATCAACCAATCAAATTTGAATTTTATAATTGAGCAATTCTGTTGAAAAACCGCCAAAAAGAAGGATCAGAAATGCAAGCACTTCAACCAAGGAATGATGATGGAGAATGATGAGATTGTAATATGAACCATTTGCAAAAAGATAGAAAAAAGAATCTTTAGTAGATAGACTATATGTATATTTAAGAACATTATTATTATCAAGCCCTCAAAGACTATTTTTATAGAATTTGGCCAACATTTATAATCTTTACCAGATCAGAAACCAGCCTCATGACTTAAAATGTCAAAGCTTATTATTTTGAAAGATTTTAGTCTTCTTTTATGAAATAATTTATCTTCATTTTATATTTTCTCGATAATGAAGTCCGCAAGAGGGGTAAGCTTCATCATTAAGATATTAGATTGTCTGTCATTTAAAGCACATTGACTTTCTCCTCCCTAAATGGTCAATTTCACGTATTGGACAGTTCGTATTCCCCAATAATGAACGCATGAATGATTGGGAACTCATTCGGTATTAACTAATATTCTGTGCAAGTATGAATGATATTGTTATTTTTAAATGTGATTATTATTAGATATTGTTTTCAACATGACTGAACTCAAAATTTAGGACATTGAACACAACTATGATGCCATTCTAGAACTAACCGGACAAGACAGCTACGTCAATTGGGATGCCTTCACCAAAGGCAGCACTGAGTTTACTAAAACTCTGGACGAATTAGCCAAGGACATTGCTATCCTCAGAGAAATACAACATAAGAAGTTTATCGTTACTATGAAAAAACTCAAGAGTGCTGACATTCCTGATCTTATCAAAACTGTCAAGGCTAAGAAACTTCCTAAAGAAGCATTGAAGACTATCCTCTCAAGGTTTAGACTCAATGATGGCAAGATACAACTTGTGGAGACCATTGACATTCTCAAGACAGAATCAAAAACTATATTTGATTAATACATCAACAACAACGCAGCTGCTACTGCCAAGGTCAAAGAGACTGTGACATTCCTCAATGATAAGATTAAAGAGAGTGGACTCTACGAAGAACCTCCTCAGCCTAAAGAGTTGGTATCTACATTCAAACATGTCTTCGCAGAGGATAAATTGGAAGCAGCTAAAAAGACTATACAAATTCAATATCTACCTGGAACTGTTGACTCTATTCACATAACTACATACGCTCAAATAGTTGACAACACTTTCGAAGTGGTAAAAGCTGAATACAAGCGACTTACTGAGGAAGCCAGAATCAAGCAGAGAAAAATCACCACTGACACTCCCAAATATCTCGAAGCATTGATTGAGTACCTCACAAATACCGAAGTACTGATTCTCGAGGGACAAAAAGCAATAGCTGCTAAAGTAGGATTAAGCGCCCAAAAGATCGAGGAAGCCGAAGTGGCACTTATGGAAAGAGGTTTGGCTCAAAATATTCTATATATGCAATCAGGTCTCAGGTCCAAGATTAAGGAGTCTATTAGTGCAGTCAGTGATGTTGATCTCAAATCAGCAAAGTAAATCTTAAATTTCCAAGTTACCCTTCTTAAGTCTAAGACTGATTACTTCAAACAGCTGTTCGACGGTTTGGAAAAGAATCAATAAAATTTGCAGTTGGTGCCAATGATTTTGGCTCTAGCTCTCAATGATATGGTCTTCGATAAGTATGCCTTAGAGGAGGAAGATATCATGAAGAATGTCACCGACAGCGGTATGTAAATTGATATTTAGTCATCATGACCAATCCTTAATTCACTGAGCTGTTCAAGGAGATGGAACTTCAGATCATTAAGCTTATGGAGTAAATAGGTGTCATTCCCGAGCAAGTCAGTCAATACATGCAAAACCAGGCACTCCCACCCCTCGCCGCACAGACAGCCAACTTGCCTCAGCCTAACTCTAACCTCCTTACTGGCGGTATGCTCCCTGGCAGCAATCCAATGGAGTTATTGCAATTGCAACAGTTACAGCAGTTCTATCAGATGCAGCAAATGCAACAGCAATTACAGCAAAGCAAGAAATGATGTATATGACATAGAGCATTTAATTATTGTTATCTAATTTCTGATAATTGATACTATTATTATAAGGATATGAGAACTCCCGCCAACTGCACAAAGCAGTTCGTAATTAACGTTTAACGCAGATGAACGACCTCGTTGGCACTATAAACCTCTTTTTTAGTCGAATATCGAAGGGACATATCCAGTTCCAATTGTCAGAACATTATACTATCCCCAAAAAGAATGATTACCCAGCTAAAGCAAAAATGATTAAAAAGGATTCCAAGATAAAAATAGAAGATAATGCTTAAAAAGCCAAATAACTCAAGAAAGCATTAAAAAAATATCGGGAGGCAATGAACAGTGACTAAAAATTTGTCTAAGAGACAAAGGGTAGCAATAATTTTATTTTAGACCTCAGCGAAAAATAAAGAAATCAGAAGATTAAAAAAATGTGGAAAAATATGAGTGAGGATTAGAGAACAAAATGGAGTATAATCGACAGGAAAAAAGCACGAATTAAACTGACAACCAAAGGAGACGTGAAGAATGGGATCAAATTAAATAAAAAAGTTTAGACACAATGATTCACAAATAATCAATTCTTTGAAATTTTGACTGAAGTTATGGATAGGCTTGTGCTATTTTCTGGATCTTTTTGTCGAGTGAAAAAGTATATTTTACAATATTTTTACTTTAGAAATTACTATATAAGGTCAAGTGATCCACTTTTGCCTAATGAGCGATTTATAGTGTCTTTTTAATGGCAATGGCTTCAGCTTATCTTTTATTCTTTACTCCAAGCATAATTTATCTTTTATATATTTTATGTTTTATTTATAGGTAAACAATAGCAATAGCCAGTCCTGGATTTTGATTCATGTTCAGTTGAATAAAAAGTTTCGCAGCTAACAATTATTCGGTTTTTATTTTTGATAGAGGAGATTAAATGTGCATTAGTAACAAAGAAAGAGAAAATATTGGCAAGTTAAAGTATTGATAAGGTCGATAAAATGATTGATTGGAAAAT
>Ga0302268_1001683_pt1 | contig 11502 bp, 7 predicted proteins | sample III_Bog_E2_1_FD_194554 | JGI IMG/M metagenome (GOLD analysis project Ga0302268, IMG submission 194554) | Peat permafrost microbial communities from Stordalen Mire near Abisko, Sweden - III_Bog_E2_1 | ecosystem: Environmental > Terrestrial > Soil > Wetlands > Peat | place: Sweden: Abisko...
TTAATTCTTTTTGTATTGAATAAGGAATTTTGTAATTTACATTATCATCATATATTTTAAAAAATGAATCGTATATAGTTAATATTTCAATCATATTATTTAGTGCCACATTCTTTTTTGTTTCTTCCACATAATTTCTGAAATTCATCAAGAAATCTATGAAATATTCATTTGTTCTCGTACTTACAAATATCAAATCATTCATATCAATATCAATCCCATTATTTTTTAATTTTACCATATAATCTTTTTTTAATTCATAGATATTTTTTTTATCATCTTCTTCCAAATCATCTATTTTATTGATAATCATACATACTTTACAATCATCATTATATTCATTCAATATATTCATGATTTTTATCCATCCTTGTTTTGTTTCATCTTTATCAAAATCGCATAATCCAACTACAATGTATATAATTTTTGATATTTTGATAATCTCAGTTATATCATCAGTTGGCCAATTTTCTGTATCATCTGAAAATCCTTTTGTATCATAAATATCAATTGCATCTATATCATTACAAATTATATTTGATTTATCAATTTGTGTTTCCAATAATATTTTTGAATCATAATAAAGACTTTCTTTTTTATGTACTTGGATATCCTTATTTATTCTTTTTATTTCATCATAAATATTATCTTCATGTATTATATTTTCATTTTGTATTTCGATGGTTAATTTATCACTTGGAACACTAATGTTATGACATATTCTAACTTGTTTGAAAGTTTCAACATTATGGTTTACTGGCAAAATTTTCTTTCCTATTAATTTATTAATTATACTAGATTTTCCGGCATTTGTATTACCAATGAAAGCAATTGTATTTGCCATTCTCAATTTAGATATTCTATTATAGATTTTATTGTCCATTTATTGTGTTGTTATTATATTATATAAAATAAGGACTTTAAAGTTCAACTTTTTTGCATTTGATATTCACAATTTCATAAATAAAGATCACCCTAAATATTTATGATGCAACATTAAATTATAAACATGGTCATCAGTATATTTACATTTTATTAGACTCACCTTGTAATTTGGTTCATCATTTGATCCATTGCTTAATTCATCATTATTTTTGATATTGTATTCATATATTTTTTTATTTCTTTCAAATGTGAGTTCTTTAATCATTGCAATTATTTTATTTATATTTTCATTCACATTAATATTCTTGATATTTTTAAAAATCAAAAACACAAATAACATTATATAAATTTGATGTAAAACATTAAAATGTGATAAATTCATCATAAAATATAATAATATATGCATACTCAATTTATTAATATCTGAAAATATCAACAAATATATGACAAGAAAATTATCAAAAATATCATGAGTAACATTTATTATTATCACTGACTTTAATAATTCTTTGAGTAGCTCTTTATTTTCATTAATTATGTTTAGCACTATTATTTTTGAATAATCATAGATTTTTAGCATCAAATCGACAGTGAGAAAATAATATACAACAAATGATATTATTATTAATGATGAATATGAATTTACCAAGAAAACATTTATTGATATTGTGAATATTTTACAAAATTGTTGTGCTTCAAATGTTATTGGGGTATTTTTTTCAAAAAATATGAATATGGACATAACAATAATTATTACATATTTACATTTCATTACATATATCAATGAATATAATGAAAATATTGTAATAATCATATTATATATATCTTTGAATGTATTATTATTTGTTTTTGGCGTACCATTGTAAATATATATTAATGCTTTAAGAGAATTTGGTTTTAAAATGTCTTCCCATTTATTATTATCAATTAAATTTATTATTTCTTTTTTTGCCATATTGACATCATGATAATCATCCAATATAATATATTTATCGCCATTACATAAATATCTAAACAGTAATTTTCCAAAATAATAATAGTATGTGTTAGAATATTTTTGCAACGATGAACTTATTAATAATATTATGATATTTACTATTAAAGAATATAAATATTTCAATGAGTTAATATTAATAAGTGGTATAACATATTTTTCTTGAAGTATGATATTTTTTTGTAGATGTGTATTTCCCAATGTATTTACAATATTAATAATTTGTGTTGCAATTATATTTTTTATTATGTATTGTTTTTGTGTTTCAATGTATTTGAACATATTATGAGATAATATGATATTGGAAATATATGGTATATTCAATATTATGAATACAAAGTAAAATATTGTATTCCATAGTGTATTATGTTTCAACCAAAATAAATTTATTATAATGACATGTGAAATATAACATGTTATTATGTATATGAATTTGTTAACAGAAGAAAGAGAATGAGTAAATTTAAAACATTTGAATAATGGATTTTGAGACAAATGATTTTTCAATGATATTACATATGAATATATACAATTTATAGCAAATAGATGTATTAATAGACTATTATAATGATATATTAAGCATGTCATTATAACAATGAAAATATAGATTCCGTCATTGATCATTTGTATTGTAAATTTAATTATAAAGTAATGCAGATATTTATTTTATCAATTTTTTTCAAAAAATCAGTCAGTAAATGCTATTTATTTTATTAAAGCAACCAAATCATCAGGCATCTTGGATACAATATTCAAAGAGGCATTTCCCATGGATATAAATAATTCTTCATAAAATATATTTTTTTTATTTTGTTTTGACAAGTTTATAAAAGAATTATTTGGAATATTTATTTTTATATTTTTGGCAAATTGTGTAACATACCCGAGGCCAGCATTATCATGCGTATGTCCATCTTTCTTTTGAATAGCAGTCTTAAGTCTATATGCCATCATCAAACAACACATTACTCTATCATCTACTCTTAATTTGTCAATTTCTTCAATATATTTTACACCAATAGAATCAGGATCTAATATTTCACCAACTTTACCTCTTAAATTATTTTTAGTATTTCTTGCATACATATGTACTTTTGTCAATGTTTTATTTTTTAGAAAATATTTATAACACCATTCATCCATTTTTTGATAACTTCCTGAATTTTTGGTCAACATTTCTTTGTATTCTTGATATATATTTAATAAAGACATATGATCACCATATTTATGTTTGAAATGTTTCATTTTACCATAAAACTTTTCCAAGAGTTTATCATAAGAAGCATTTCTATCTTCTTTATCTATGGTTTTTTCTGGGAATCTAAATACTTCATTCATATTTGCTTTACATGCATTAATAAAACTCATAATATCTATTATTTCATATGAACATTTATAAATTTTGCCCAATAATATAGCGATACTTGAATATATATCATTACCAAAACTCGATACTAATTCTCCAAATTTGGTGATATCTCCATTATTAATTAATGACATGCTCTCCAAATCTTGAATGGCAGTAACAATATTTATTTCTTTTGGTGGTTCAATGAATTGTGTTAAAACTTCCAATAATTTTGGAACACTTTTAACATCACCATTAGCTAACAATTTTAAACATTCAGATGTAATGTCTACTTTCTTGATATCTGGATCTGGAAATTTCTTCATATTTTCAAATTGTTTCTTGGTGTATAAATGATAACAAATTCCTGGTGCAGTTCTTCCTGCCCTACCCAATCTTTGCATTGCTTGCGCATGTGATATAAAGTCTCTATCTAGTTTTGAACCTCTAATTTTTGCATCATAATCATTGTGTAATTCATAACCAGAATCAATGACATATTTTATACCACTAATAGTCAAACTAGATTCGGCAACATTCGTAGCGACAACAAGTTTAAATTTATATGCTTTATTATTTTCTCTTTCCAAATCTTTATACATAACTTCATCTTGTGCCAATTCTTGTTTTTTTGGATCCATTCCAGCATATACTTCTACACAAAATGTATTATCTTGCTTTATGTATTTATCCAATTTTTTACAAACATCAAATGCTTCATTGGAACTTGTCACAAAAAATAATATGTCACCAGATTCTTGAGTATCTACTATACTTTTAATAATTTCGTAACCTTTATTCACTGCATCCTTATAATCTATTTCTTTATCTAAGAATATTGATTCAATTGGATAATTTCTTTCACCAGATATATTAAATTCTTTGTATGAAAAATCTTTGTAATATTGTTTGAAAATTGCAGAATCAATAGTAGCACTCATAATCACTATTCTAAATTCTGGTCTTAATCTCAAAGTTTCTTTTAATAAATAAAATAATAGATCTATTTGCATTTTTCTTTCATGTGCTTCATCTATTATTACAGCATTGAATTCTGTCAGTTTAGGATCATTCATCAATCTTGCAACAATAGTTCCATCAGTGGCATATAACAATTTGGTATTATTACTTTTAGCACCCTTTGGTGCATTTTTATATTGATAACCAACCTGATCTCCAACATTGACATCAAGTGTTTTTGCTGCAAATTCTGCTGCTGATTTAGCAATGATTTGTTTTGGTAAAGTAATAGCTATTTTCCCTGTATAATCAAAAGCATGTAATGCATATTTTGGGACAAGTACTGTTTTGCCTGATCCGGTTGCAGCAATACACAGAGTAACTTGATTATTTTTGATGGATTCTATCACTTGATCTCTTATTTTATATGCTGGGAAATTACTCCAAATTTTTGCTAGATCTTTGTATTCTTTTGAGTATTCTGTGTCAGTAAGTGGATTATTATATTTTCCTGTTGGATCTAATATTCCAATTGATTTCATTTATAATAACATTAATGAAATTAATATTTATAATTTTAATATTTGTTTTTCTTTTCTTGTAGATATTTCATTTTATATTTTAAGTATTTATTTTTATAATTTGTGAATCCTCCCCACAATACATTACCATCTAAAATATTGTTTGCAGATAATCCAGCCATATTACTTTTCTTAACAATCATTTTAAAAAATCCAATTAATGTACTTATATTATCATATGCTACTTTAGATAATTCAGTTAATTTGTCTTTGTTATAATTTGGTATTTGCAATATATCTTTGATTTTTAATAAAAGTATACCAAATGAGTATTTTTGTTGATTTGGATGTTCATTTATAAAAGTATCAATCATATTTATAATGTCTTGGTTATTACTTGATGTATTAATTAATTTTGCAAATATGTTTTGTTGTATAACAATAAGATAATTTATTTTGTCATTATAAGTCATATTTGTATTTATCAGCAATGCAATAAAATACATAAATAATAATCTTTTTAATCTTTTTCCATATTTGACATCATTCCATGGAAAATCTCTTTGTCTGAATAGTACATTTTCTATATCTTCAGTCAAGTATTGTAAAGAAGGAGCTTTAAATGCAAATTTTCCAGAACTTGAATTAATATGGTATTCATTTACTTTATCTTTTAAATGGGCAAAATATGCACTCACTGTTTTATCTTCTCTATGTGGCACACTTACATCAATTAATTCTCCACCAAGATGAACTATCATTTTTTGTCCATTAATACTTGTGAAATGTGCATTAAATATAACTTTTGTTCTTACCAAACCAAATCTTATTAAAACTGATCCATTTTTGAATCTTAAAGTTTGATTGGATGAAATTCTGTATATTGATTTATCACATTTTAGATCTATTTTTTCTGTTACTTGTTGATTGTACAATTGATAATCAATACTAAAATCAGGACTAGGAACATATTCGAGATTTGTAGGATTTCCATTTATATCAGTTCCAAAATTGTCAAGTGTTAATGCGGTGAATTGTCCATTGAAATTTGGATTCTTATTTTTGATTAAATCTGATTCATTTAATTTATCAAGATATTTTTTTAAGATGTTATGTTTTTCGTTTTCATTCAATTTATAAAACGCAAAACACTTTTCTTGATTTTTTGTAAAGTAATCACGCAAATAAGTTTGCAATAAATATGCCAAAATATTGATATCATTATATATTGCATCATAATTATCTAAATTTGGTGATACATATATTGAGAAATCAGCATCAGATTTTTTAAAACTATCTTTATAATAGTCATCAATATTATTCGCTACTTGTCCACCTATTTCATGCATTACTTCATATGCTACATATCTCAATATATTACCTCCTTTATATACAAAAAATATATCTTGATCTTGTAGATTCTTTTTTGATTTATATAATTTTAGAGCATCATCAAATGTACCATATACTATTTTTATAAAATGTTCTGTTTCAATATTTGATGGAAAGAATTCACTCACAACAAATTGTGTCATTTGATCACTTAACGGTCTGAATTCATCAACTGGTTGTATTTCTTCAACAGAGTATTTTTTAATTTTATCAGTGAATATTTTTTTGAGTGTAAATTTATCTTGCGTTAGTATCATATTAACTAATGATTCAATAGTTTTATGTTGTTGTTGTTCCTCACTTTCAGAAGTCATAATATCTTCCACAATATTTGTATTATTTTTGAAAAGATCAAAAAACCAAGTACCAATAGGCATTATTTTATATATTCTATATACAAAATAATTTAAAATTATTATTTATTTGTTTTTCTTTTCTTGTAGATATTTTATTTTATATTTTTTATATTTATTTTGTCCTCCCCACAAAGTATCACTTTTCAAAATATCTCTTGTAGCTAATCCAGATACACTGCATTTATTTATTATCATTTGAAAAAAACCAATTAAAATCCCAATATTACCATAAACTAATTTTGCAAATTCATTTAATTTTGTGTTATCATAATTTGCATTTTGCAATATACCTTTTAATTTCAACAATAAAACTTTAAAAGGAAATTTCTCTTCATTCTGATGTTGTGATATAAAAACATCTATATCATTAATTATTGTATTATCATTTGAATTTTGTGTTAATTTTGAAAATATTTTTTGTACATTAGTTAAGTAATTTATTTTTTGTGGATAACCCATTCTGATATTCGTCAATAAATTAATAAAATACATGAATAATAATCTTCTGATTCTCTTTTCATATTTATTATCTGTCCATGGAAATTCTGGTTGATCAAATAATATATATTCAATATCTTCAATTAAGTATTGTAATGATGGTGCTTTGAATACAAAATTACCTGATTCTGACTTGATATCATAATTATTGATATTTTGATTCAAGTGTTCAAAGTAATGAGCCAATTTAGTGTCTTCTCTATGTGGGATACTTACATCGATTAGTTCACCTCCCAATTTAAATATTTCATTGGAAGAATTATTGCTAAAATGAGCATTGAATATTACTTTTGTTCTCACTAAACTAAATCTAATAAGATATTCACCACTTTTGAATCTTAATGTTCTATTTGAAGATATTCTGTACATTGAATCTTCTGATTTTAATTCCACTTTTTCCATAACTTGTGGATTATACATTTGGTAATCAATACTGAAATCTGGACTTGGCACAAATGGCAAATTAACAATATTATTATTTATATCAACACCATCTTTATTTATTACTAATGCATTGAATGAACCTGGAAGTTCAATCGGTTTGATTTCATTTAATTTATCTAAATATTTTCTCAATGTATGTCCTTTTTCTTGATTACTAAGTTTATAAAAATTAAAATATGTTGTTTGATGTTTGATAAAGTGATCACGCAAATATGTTTGTAAAAGATATGCCAAAATATTCATATCATTATATATTATGTCATAATCTTCTAAATTGGGCGATATGTATATTGAAAAATCAGCATCAGATTTCTTGAAACTATCTTTATAATGTTCATTTATACTATTAGCTACTTCTCCACCAATTTCATGCATTACTTCATATGCAACATATCTCAATATATTACCTCCTTTGTAAACAAAAAATATATCTTGGTTGCCTAAACCTTTTTTTGATTTATACAATTTCAAAGCACTATCAAATGTGTCATATACTATTCTAATGAATTTTTCCGTTTCTGAATTTGTCGGAAAAAATTCGCTGACTATAAATTGTGTCATCAAATCATTCAATGGTCTCAGCACATTTACTGCTTGTTCTTCTGTGATTTCGGAATTTTTAATATTATTAGTGTATATTTTTCGAAGAGTAAATTTGTCAGTATTGGACATAACCATGTTTACTAACTTTTCAACGACATGTTGTGTATCATCTTCATTTTCTGAAATAGGCATTATATCATCTATAACTTGTGTTTGTTTAGTGAAATTATCAAAAAATTTAAAGAACCATTCTCCAATTGGCATTATTTTATACCATTAAAAGATAAAATAATATTTTTATAAATCAAAATTCTGCATTGTCAATAGAATTTATTATTTTTTTGATCATGTACTTTTTAGTGTGATACCATTTATGTTTATAACCAGAATCCATGAATATGGCTCTTATTGTCGGTCTTTTTTTTACCTTCAATTTAGATTGAATATTATGTATGATAGTTTTATGTTTGATAAAATCCAAATTATCAAACAATATTGATCTCAAATTATCATCTTCACATTTTTTACTATTATATGCATCTTTTGTGCGAATAATATCACCTAAACTATTTATTTTTATATCATCAAATTTGTGAAACACATAATTCTTTTTTACATTTGTCCCTAGTAATATATATTGACAAACATCAATTGATAATCTTCTCAAAATATTTATTGTTACCATGTGTGGATTGATATTTCTTACTTTATATAAAACTGTTGCATAATAACTACCTTTTAATTTATCATTATAAAAGTCATCAACTTTTGATAACATTATATCTTTATCTTCAACAACAAATAATATTTTACTATATTCTCTTCCATATTCATCAAAAGTATAATTTATTGCTCCATAATATACTTTATCTTTGGTAATATTATCATTTGAGTTCATTATTTTTAATTCTTCATTGCAAACATTTACATTATATTGTCTAACTATTTTTCTTTTAATATCATCACCTAACAATATCATTATAGTATTATTATATTTGATAAATTATAATTAATAATGATGGCAATATAAAGAAACTTCAATTTTTTACAAAAAATCAGTCAACAAGTGTTAGACAATTTTTTACAAAAAATCAGTCAACAAGTGTTAGACAATTTTTTACAAAAAATCAGTCAACAAGTGTTAGACAATTTTTATTGTATATTTTTGACATAATCCATGATTTTTTCAATCATACATGATTTGAAATAACACCATCTATATTTGTGACCAATATCTTCAAATATTATTTTAATGGTATTATTGTTCATTTGTTCCAAATTATATTTAATGTTTCGCAGTATGGTTGTACGTCTAATAGATGCAAATGTATCATACATTATTGATTCCAATTTATCATCACCAAATTTTTTATTGCTATATTTATTTTTCATATTAATGATATCATTCAAATTTTGCATTTTTATTTTTCCAAGTTCCCAAAAATAATATTGTTTATTATGATGAGATTCCAATAATATGTATTGGGAAATTTCATTTGATAATCTCTTCAATAGATTCACTGATATTAAATGTGGATTTACATTTTTAACTTTATATAAAATCATATTACCATAATCACATTTTAATTTATTGTTATAAAAATCTGCAACATGTGACATCATTACATTTTTATTTTCATCAATAAATAATATTTTACTATTTTCTCTTCCATATTTATCAATAGTATAATTGATTAATCCATAATAACTCTTATTATGAAAATACTCATCATTATTCATAAGTTGTAATTCTTTTTCATTGATAATTTCAATTTCTTTTTGTATTTTTCTTTTTTTTTCTTCTTCTAATAATATTGCTGTGAGTGCCAATAAATTTCCACCATTCATTTTTGTTATATTATTATAATGATTAACAATGCAACAAAATAATAAAATTTCAATTTTTTTTATTCATCAAATCAATTATTAACATAAATTTTGATGAATTAATTTTTACATTGTATCTTTCACTTTTAATTTCCTTTATATCATAATTAACAACACTATTGGCAATATTATTAAAAGTTGGAATAACAATATATAGCTCAACTTGTGATTTTATATCATACCCATAATTAACTTGCAATGTACCAAACATACTAACATTCGAACAAATAAATATATATGATTGTTCATTCAAATGTTCATTTGAAACACCATACAATATCAAAGTTGCATTGCTTGTCTGAACAAAATTAAAATATGCCATATCCAAATTTGATCTCAATTTTAATTCCAATATACCATTATTTTGTAAATTTGTAGCAATAGCACTTTTTCCAAATATTATCATATGTCCATCAATAATTAAATCACCATTTGGTACAAATGCAGAGTTATTTAAAGTCATATTCCCAGAATTAGTTATTGTATTGACATTATCATTTGTCCAAACATTTACAACACAATTATTTATTATTACATTGCCATTATTATTAGTGTAAAAATTTGTAATATTCATATTATTATTTATTATAAATTTTGAATTGATAACTATTAAATCAAAAATTGTATACAAAGTATTATTTTTGAATTCCAATATTACTGTTTTATTTATTATGAGTGCTATATTGTTGGCATTTGGTAAATATTTTAAAGACCAATTATTGTTATCATACCAATTCGAATTATTACCAATATATTCATTGATAAAAATTGATTTATGATTTGACGCATTTACTAAATAATAATTTAGTGCCAAACAGAATATTATGATTTTGAGCATTTTTTGATATAATGATTAATTAATAGTCAATGCAATATATTTAAAAATCAACTTTTTGAAAAAGATGAAAAATCAAATGAATGGTATATTAATATTCACATAATAATCAATATAAAATGCACAAAAAACTCTTTAGTACGTTTTTAAATAAATCTTTCAAAAAATCAAATAAATATTTTAGACCATATTCTTCTTTCAAATGGAATGATCCATTATCACTGGAATCAAGGTTAACAAATGATGAAATAATGATAAAAGAAGAAGTTCATAAATTTTGCCAAGAAAAATTATTGCCAAGAGTAATAAAAGCCACAAGAAATGAACATTTTGATAAAGATATAATGAAAGAAATGGGAAGTATGGGAATGTTGGGTCCAACTATCAATGGATATGGTTGTTCTGGAGTTAGTTCTGTATCATATGGATTAATAACAAGAGAAATTGAAAGAGTTGATAGTGGATATAGATCTGCTATGAGTGTTCAGTCTTCTTTGGTAATGCATCCAATATATACTTATGGAACAGAAGAACAAAAGAATAAATACTTACCAAAATTAGCAACTGGTGAATTAATTGGATGTTTTGGATTGACAGAACCAAATCATGGAAGTGATCCATCATCCATGGAATCCGTTGCTAGACTTGAAGGTGATCATTATGTGTTAAATGGTACAAAAACATGGATAAGTAATGCACCAATTGCTGATGTGTTTGTTGTTTGGGCTAAACTTCCTAATATAGATATGAGTAGTGCTAAACTTCCTAATATAGATATGAGTAGTGCTAAACTTCCTAATATAGATATGAGTAGTGCTAAACTTCCTAATATAGATATG
>Ga0302268_1001685_pt1 | contig 11496 bp, 5 predicted proteins | sample III_Bog_E2_1_FD_194554 | JGI IMG/M metagenome (GOLD analysis project Ga0302268, IMG submission 194554) | Peat permafrost microbial communities from Stordalen Mire near Abisko, Sweden - III_Bog_E2_1 | ecosystem: Environmental > Terrestrial > Soil > Wetlands > Peat | place: Sweden: Abisko...
TTATAGTTTATAGTTTATAGTTTATAGTTTATAGTTTATAGTTTATAGTTTATAGTTTATAGTTTATAGTTTATAGTTTATAGTTTATAGTTTATAGTTTATAGTTTATAGTTTATAGTTTATAGTTACTTAGTAAATTCCGGGAGATGCTGAGTCAGCAGGCTTGAAACTAATTTACAGAGGGAAAAGACAGTTTCATATTTTTGAAACTGAAGAATATAAAAATCATTCAAAATAATACTTACAAAATAATTATGACAAAGAAAACATGTATCATTATTGCATTTATGATAGCCGGTATAAGTGTAACTTTTGCACAAAAAAACCGCACACTGGCACTTACACCACCCATGGGCTGGAATAGCTGGAACACTTTCTCAAAGAATATAAACGAAGCAATGATTAAGGAAATGGTGGATGCCATGGTTTCGTCGGGTATGAAAGATGCGGGATACAGTTATTTCGTAATTGATGATTGCTGGCTTGATTCTGTACGTGATGCAAACAGTAACCTGCAGGCTGATCCTGTGAAATTTCCACATGGAATGAAAGCCATTGGTGATTATGTCCACTCTAAAGGATTGAAATTTGGTATGTACAATTGTGCAGGTACTGAAACATGTGCCGGATTGCCCGGCACACGTGGGCATGAATATCAGGACGCTCTTTATTACGCCTCATGTGGAGTTGATTACCTGAAATTTGACTGGTGCAATACCGATGGTATCAATGCAAAAGAAGCATACACCACCATGAGTAAAGCACTCAGGGATACTAAACGTCCGATCGTTTTCAGTATGTGTGAATGGGGAAAAAACAAAGTATGGGAATGGGCAGAACCTGTAGGGCATCTGTGGCGTACAACCGACGATATTACCTGCCTTTGGAAATATAACAAGCCAATTGTAAAAGGCGAATGGCATCCGAATGGTGTAGTGGATATTCTGGATCAGGAAGCCGGTCTTCGTACCTATGCCGGACCGGGACACTGGAACGATCCCGATATGCTGGAAGTAGGAAATGGCCTTCCTGTTAACGAAGACAGGGCACATTTCTCACTATGGACTATGTTGGCTGCTCCTCTGATTGCAGGTAATGATCTACGTAAAATGAATAAAGAAACTGTTGGTATTCTTACGAACCGTGATGTCATTGCTGTTGATCAGGATTCACTGGGCATTCAGGCTCTCAGATTTGAAGTAAAAGACAGCATTGAAACCTGGGTGAAACCTCTTAAAGGGGGTGATTGGGCTGTCTGTTTCTTTAACCGGTCTTCTCAGCCAAAAACATTTTCTTATAACTGGAAAGCCAATATTGTAAAAGATGATGTGAGTAATTCACAGCTGGATGCAAGTACTACACCTTACACCATTGTTGATCTTTGGTCAAAAAAGTCACTTGGGACAACACAAAAAGAGCTGAAGACAGTTCTACCTTCACATGATGTGCTTATGGTGAGACTTTCGGAATTGAAAAAACACAAAAAAGGCACTAAATAATTAATAATTAAAAATTAATAATTGCCAGTATGATAAAATTTAATCTTTTGCAGATTTTAAAACAGATCATTTAACTATCTATGAATACATAAGTAATTGGAACAATTAAATGTCACATTTTAAATTCAAAAGAATAGAACGCGGATGGCACATTCCGGTTTACGGAATAAACGCAGATATAGCGGATTAAATACGGATTTATATTCCGATATATCGGAATTATTTTAAGATCTATGTCTTTATCATTCATACTTGTATGAATAAAATCCGTATTTAAAATTCGTTATATGAAATTAATCAGATTTAATCCGCTGAATTCGTGAAATTTCCGACAAGTCGGAATGTTCCATCCGCGTTCTATTCTTTAATATATACGACATTTTATTATTTATAGTACTTAAGTAATAAGTTTTAATTACTGATAAGTTTGTTAAATATGTAACACGAGCTTTTTTGCATTTAAAACATATCAATAAATTCTTTAAATTACTTACTACAACAAATTATCAAATTAATCACGATTAAACACTTCTTCAAATGAAAATAAATTCACGACTGTTTAAAAATTTCATTTTGTCTGTTTTCCTGCTGGGAACAGTCAATATTGCACTTGCACAGGATGCTATAGAACCAATGGCAACAGGGAAATTTGAACCCACCTGGAAATCGCTTGAACAGTATAAAATACCTGAATGGTTTCGTAATGCAAAATTAGGTATCTGGGCACACTGGGGACCACAATGCCAACCTGAACAAGGCGACTGGTATGGCCGGTTTATGTATAACGAAGGCAGTCCACAATATAAATGGCAGGTAGAGCATTACGGACACCCTTCTGAAGCCGGCTTTAAAGAGGTGATTCACGATTGGAAAGCTGAAAAGTGGGATCCTCAGAAATTGGTGGACCTGTACAAAAAAGCAGGAGCACGTTATTTTTTCGCTATGGCCAATCACCACGACAATTTTGACTTATGGGATAGCAAATACCAACCCTGGAATTCTGTAAATATGGGACCTAAGAAAAACATCATGGATGGTTGGGAAAAGGCAGCCAGAAAAGATGGACTCTATTTCGGAATAAGTGTGCACGCTTCCCATGCCTGGTTATGGTATGAAATTGCTCAACGATCCGACCTTGAAGGACCTAAAAAAGGCATCCCTTATGATGGGAACCTGACCAAAGCAGATGGAAAAGGCAAATGGTGGGAGGGATACGATCCACAGGATTTATATGCACAGAATCATCAGGTAAGTACCGGAAACGACAGTACAAACACTATCTACGGGCAATGGGATTGGGGAAAAGGTGCTTCAACACCTTCATTGGCATATTGTACTAAATTTTATAACCGTACGGTCGATTTAATCAATAAGTATAACCCCGATTTACTCTATTTTGATGATACTGCATTGCCTTTGTGGCCAGCCAGTTATGCCGGACTTCGGATTGCCGCACATTTTTATAATACCAATATGAAAAGAAATAATGGCCATCTTGAAGGAGTAATTTTTGGAAAAGTATTGACCGCCGAACAAAAAAAATGCATCGCATGGGATGTTGAACGTGGTGCTCCCGATAGCATTCAGAAGCTTCCCTGGCAAACCTGCACTTGCATAGGTGAATGGCATTATAAACGTTCAATTTATGATAACAATGGGTATAAGTCAGCTAAAACTGTTATTCAAATGTTCGCTGATATTGTTAGTAAAAATGGAAATCTTTTGTTAAATATACCAGTGAGAGGAGATGGCAGCATAGATGATAAAGAAATAAAAGTAGTACAGGAAATCGGTGAATGGATGGCTATTAACAGTGATGGAATCTATGACACTCGTCCCTGGAAAATATATGGCGAAGGTCCGTCGACTGAAAGTGCCAAACCCCTCCAGGCACAAGGATTCAATGAGGGCGAAACAGTCTTTAGTGCCAAAGACATACGCTTTACCACTAAAAATGGAACACTTTATGCCATTGTATTGGGGTGGCCGGAAGATGGAAAAGTGGTTGTAAAATCTCTGTCCCTTCATAATCCACTATATCCTGCAAATGTAAAAAAAGTGGAATTGTTGGGCAGTGGAAACATGAAATTCTCGACAAATGAAAATGGACTCACTGTGGAATTACCGGCAAAGAAAACCAGTGATATTGCCATAGTACTTAAAATTAAGTAGTTTTTTATTAAATTGAAAGAAAAAGTTGCTTATTATTTAGCTGTGAGTTTATGCTCACAGCTAATTTGTACTTTAGAAGAATTCGGTTTTGATAGGGATAATGAGACCCTAAAATAAACGGATTATTTATTATTAAGATAAAGTTTATTTTAAAGACATCTTATTTATAGTATGTATTCATTCCTTAAAACATGAAAAAGATAGTACCTTTTATATTATTTCTAATTCTTACAACACTAACTACCAGTGTTGTTAGTGCCAAAAATAAAAATGCCGGTTCAAGGCGAATAAAGCCGGCTAAAAATGTCACGTTGAACACGAAGCTTGTCGGAATAACTTTTGACAGGAAGGATGGTTTGCCTGTAAAGTATGAACTTCCTGCACTAAAAGAAAGTTTCAAAGGAAAAGAAAAAGGACAAACCATTAAAATCAGTGTAAAAAAAGCATTCGATAAAAACAGGTCAGGAATTTCATTAGCAAGAAAAGATACGCTCATCATACCTCGTTTGAAGAAAATAGATATTTCAGGAAATCAGGCAGATGTTCACTACGAAGGATATTCAGGCGGTTTAAAGATTGTAGCTTTTACAATCCGATATGCAGTCAACGATCTGGCTGTATCTGTAACAATGGAGAATGTCTCTGAACAAAACGGATATGAATTAGTTGAAATAAATATCGGTAGTCTGGTGACGATTTCTCAGTCAGACGGACCTGCATGGTTTGCACATGGTGATGGAGGAGGTTATTATGCTGATCTGGCTGTTGCAAAACCAAGTGTTCTAAACGTCAAAAAGGAGATTGATTTTCCATGTTTCCCAAACTTTAGCTATTTGCCGCTGGTAATGATGGGAAATGGAAAGATAAACAGTTCTATGGAAGTGCAGGGATATATAAGCAATACTCAATTGGAAATATCGGAGTCAAACGGACAAAAGAGTGCTACAATGGGTGTGAAGAGCTATTATCGTGTGGAGAGTGAACTTACATCAAGTCTGTTGGTAGGACAAAAAGAACTATGCCGCATTGATTTTACAGGCGATTATGATAACAATAAGAAAACCGACTGGCTGGATGCTGCAAAGGAAGTCCGCGACAGAATGCCTGTTATTCCGACACACTATTTTGACAACAGATTGGTTTGGATCATTTCAGGACAAACAGGACGTGCAAAAAATGTGACAATTACATTCCCTGATATTGAAAAAGTAATTAAAAAGATTTCTATGCTTACTGACGGCGTTCCGCAAGCAGTCTATGTTTCAGGTTGGACTGAAGGCGGGCATGACACCGGTTACCCCAATGTTTCAAAACTGAATGCAAAAATGGGTGGACTTCAGGGATATAATCAACTTAAAGAAAAGGCTGCTCCTTACGATGCAAATATCAGTTTTGATGATAATTATGACGATCAGTATGTGAACGAATTCTCGAAAGGTTTTTATGATGAAAAATATATTAGCCGAAACGAAGATGGCAGCCTGATGAAACAAAGAGCCTGGAATGGTATGGATACATCTTACATCACCGGAATGGCAAAGTATATGAAAGATGGAGGCCCAGGAATGGAACGTATAAACCTTACCTGTCAGAAGTATGATTTGAAACACTCCGAACTGATAGACGCTCTTTCGTGGTGGTCAATCCGCAATGACTGGGATACTTCAAATCCTGCCAGTGCAGTGATAAATTTAAGAGATGGAAAATTTAAGCTGATAGATGAATTCAAAAAACGGGGTGTATCCATCATCTCCGAATTACAACGCTATCCTTTTGTGGGAAAACTGGCCTTGACTGTCGATGGTCCACAGGGAGACGGGTGGAATGACTTTGAAGGTACTCAGATACCATTGCAACATTTGGTATACAGTAAATCAATGATCTATGGTCAGAATGGGGGAGATGGAATTGCACGTGATCCGAGGATAACGTTGTTTGAAAATTGCCGTCGTGGTCCCTGGATTGGAGAAAATACAGCAAGTACTGAAATAACGAATTATTATTTTCTGAATTTTTTGCCGTGGACAAAGCTGCATACACTGGATATTCTCGCTTTCCAACGGAACGGGCAGAATGTAGAAATGTCATTAAGCAAAAATTCGTCGGTTAAGATTGATTATTCAAAAGATGAAAGCTTTTCGGCAGTTTACAACGGAGCAAAAATTATGGATGGGAATAGCATTACCTGCCCGATTGATAACAACAGAATCGCCTTCTATTCAAAGAAACAACAAACCTTGTCTTATCCGATTCCAGAGGGGATTTATGGTAAAAAACTTAAAGCAAAAGCACTTTTTGAGGACAGGACAGAAAACGTACCTTTTGAAATTGTAAACGGGAATATTGTACTAACTGTTCAGGCTTGCAGACCTGTCATTATCTATTATTAAAAACGGAAGAATTATCAATATTATGAATAACAGGAGTCTTGTACTTATGATGGTTTTATTAGGATTGTTTTCTTCTGGATGTATTGTTCAATCACAGGGTTTCAGTTCTAAAATACTGTATAAAATAAGTACTCCTTCGGGATTAGTGTTGGATAACAAAAGCAGTATGGTAAATGAAACTCCCATTGTCCTTTCTCCCAATAATAGTGAAAATCAGGGGCAACTCTGGCAAATTGTCAGGTTGCCAACTGGCTATTATTCAATTACCAATCCTTTTACCAATAAAAGCATTGACAATGATAATGTTACCGGTGGAAATGGAAATCCGCTGATTTTATGGGATGCGAGTTCTACTAATCCGACTCAACAATGGACGTTTACTAAAAAAGGAAAGAATAAATTCACCATCACTCATCGAATTTCGGCCATGTATCTGGCTTTTTCAGGGGAGGAAAAAGCACAAACAAGATTATTCCAACTGCCAGGAATGGAGCAGATATGGCAATTGATACCAACTACTCTGAAAGCTCCCGTGAATAAAGATCGGAAAAAAAGTAAAAACGATTGGGAAAACGAAGCAATTTTTGCCATCAACAAACAACCGGCACATGTAACCACTATTCCGTTTCCAACTCTGGGCAGTCTGATGAGTGATTCTGCTTTTAGTACACCGTGGATCATGCCAAAGTCTCCATTATACCAATCGTTGAACGGAAACTGGAAATTCAACTGGGTGAAACAACCATCAGAACGGCCTGTCAATTTTTATAAACCGGGATATGATGTTTCGTCGTGGAAAGAAATTGCTGTTCCATCAAACTGGGAAATGCTTGGTTATGGAACTCCAATCTATACTAATTTTACTTATCCTTTCAAAAACAGGCCTCCTTTTATTGAACCTCAAAAAGGATACACCATTGAAAAAGAACCTAATCCGGTAGGGTCATATCGCAGAAACTTTACTATTCCTGCAGGCTGGAAAGGAAAACAGATTTTTCTTCATTTTGATGGAGTGTACAGTGCCATGTATGTATGGGTAAATGGTAAAAAAGTGGGTTATAGTCAGGGCTCGAACAATGCCGCTGAATTTGATATTACAAAGTTTATAAAACCGGGATTGAATGTGCTGGCTTCAGAAGTTTACCGATGGTGTGATGGAAGCTATATTGAGGATCAGGATATGACACGGTTAAGCGGTATTCACAGGGATGTGTATCTATATGCAACCCCGAAAGTTCACTTGCGTGATTATTTCCTTCAATCGAATTTCACCGGAGATGATTTTACCTCTTCCACCCTCGATATTAGTGCCGGTATTAAGAATTCTGACAGAAAAGCATCACCGGTAACCCAACTGGAAGTATCGTTGATGAACTCCGCAGGAAAGCAGGTTATGTCTCTAACCCGGAATATTGAGGCCTTAAAAGGGAATCACGAAACTGTTATTCATCTTCAAAAGATTATTCCGAATCCTGATTTGTGGTCGGCTGAAATTCCAACCCTTTACACGGTTATTTTCAGCCTGAAAGATCAACACGGTACAGTCATGGAAGTCCTGTCGTCAAAATTTGGTTTCCGTAAAGTAGAAATAAAAAATAAAAGGGTTTATGTCAATGGACAGCCGGTGTTCTTTAAAGGAACAAACCGTCATGATACCCATCCGCAATTCGGTAAAGCAATTCCTGTGGAAAGTATGATTCAGGACATATTGCTTATGAAACGGAACAATATAAATACAGTCCGTACCAGCCATTACCCCAATGACCCAAAAATGTATACTATGTATGATTATTTTGGGTTATATACTATGAGTGAATCGGATCTGGAATGCCACGGCAACCAGCAGATATCCGGTATGCCCGCCTGGGAACCTGCAATGGTTGACCGGATAGTACGTAATGTTGAGCAGCATAAAAACCATCCTTCTGTTATCTTTTGGTCGTTGGGAAATGAATCAGGCAATGGAAATAATTTTAAAGGAATGGTTAAAGCAGCCAAAGCCATAGATTCAAGTCGACCAATTCATTACGAAGGTGATAACACAGTTGCCGATATAGATTCGCAAATGTATCCCACGCTGGAAGAAATGACAAAGATGGATCAAAAAATAACCGACAAACCTTATTTTTTGTGTGAATATGCACATGCCATGGGGAATGCAGTAGGAAATCTTCAGGAATATTGGGATTATATTGAAAATAAGTCACAGCGGATGATTGGTGGTTGTATCTGGGAATGGGTTGACCAGAACATCAACAAATTCGGAGAACCGAAAAACAGATATTATTTTGGTGGTGACTTCGGTGATACCCCAAACGACGGGGAATTTAACTGCAAAGGGTTGGTGACTCCTGACCGGCAAATTACTCCCAAACTTTTGGAAGTAAAGAAAGTCTATCAGTACATTCATATCCAACTTATTGATTCATTGAATGGAAAAGTGTTGGTGAAGAATAAATATAATTTTCTGAATCTCAATCAATTTAATATCGGCTGGAAACTGATAAAAGATGGTACTCCGGTTGAATCAGGCCAACTCTCACCGGTAAATGCAGCTCCGGGTCAGACAGTTGAATTGGAGATTCCCTATCACAAACCACTGGATGCTAAAAATGAGTATTTTCTTACTGTTGAATTTTCGTTGAAAGAAGCAACGAATTGGGCTGATGCAGGTCATATTGTTGCATCTGAACAGTTTGGGCTGACTAAAATAAAGCCGGTTCTAAAAATAAATGCAGTTGATTTGGTAACATTAATAGTAGACGATGAAAACAATAATTTATCTGTTCAGGGAAAAGGATTTAGTATTGACTTAAATAAATCAAGCGGATTGCTTACTTCGTTGAAATACAACAGAAGAGAATTGATTTATAGAGAAGAAGGCCCTGTATTCAACTGGTACAGAAGCATTCCGAATGATACCTGCACTTTTTCAGAGTCGATAACCCGTTTAAAAAACTTTCAGTATATAGTAGCAACCGATAATAAAAGCGTTGTAGTAAAAACTGATATCGAAACAACGCTCATCAATAAGTCAAACGCAGTTTTCCCTTATGAAATAACGTATACCATTTATTCAAACGGGATAATTGATGTGACAGGAAACTTTATAAGTCCGGTCAATTGTTTTCATCCACCAAGATTAGGATTGCGTATGACAATGATTCCCGGTCTGGAAAACGTAGAATGGTATGGCCGTGGTCCGCAGGAAAGCTATTCAGACCGTAAACAATCAGCCTTCTTCGGGTTATATACCAAAACTGTAAAAGGCATGGAGGAAAATTATGTCCGCTTACAAAGCATGGGTAATCATGAAGATACCCGTTGGTTAACGTTGACAGATAATAATGGCTGCGGAATAAAAATTACTTCCATTAACGGGCTTAAATTTACAGCATCCCATTTTACGGATCAAAAACTTTATGATACTAAATATAGTTATAAACTTGATGAAGTTCGTTCTGCCCAAACCTTTTTAAGTCTTGATGCCATTCAGCGGGGGTTGGGAAATGCAAGTTGCGGACAGGGAGTACTTCCAAAGTATGAGATATCTCTCAATACTCCGGTTACTTATTCCTTCAGAATTGAAAGCTTTTGCAGATAGATATAGAAAATAAAACTTTTAGTAACATAAAATATTAATACATTCATCGTATGGTTAGTCGTCGTGATTTTTTAAAAACAGCCGCATTGTCGGCAGGTGCATTGGCTATTCCGTCAGTGCTGATAAGTCAGGAACTTAAGAAAACTGTTGTTCCTCTTCCTCCTAAGTATAATTTACCATACAAAAACACCTATAATAAAGAACCGTTGGTAACCGAAAATCCGTATAGAGGTGCAGCATCACTAATAACAACGCCACCTCCTTTTGCACAAGCCAAAGAAAGATTGCCTTTGCCTGTATGGGAAGGCCATGATAAAGAGGTGGAAATGTATTGGAAAGCATGGGAAATTGCCTTTAAAAATATCCGTGCCCCTCAACCGGATTCCGGATTTGTGTCAAGTTATATCGACACGGCTTACAATGGGAATGTTTTTATGTGGGATTCATCCTTTATCACCATGTTTGCCCGTTATGGAACCCAGGTGTTTCCATTTCAGAATACGCTGAATAATTTTTATGCAAAGCAACATCCCGATGGATTTATTTGCCGTGAAATTAAATCGGATGGAGCCGATTGTTTCGAACGTTATGATCCTGTAAGTACCGGCCCTAATCTTTTGCCATGGAGTGAAATGGTATATTATCACTCATTCGGTGATACAGAACGTTTGCAGAATATTTTCTCCGCTTTGAGTGCTTATTACAAGTGGCTGAGGCTTAATCATACATGGCGTGATGGTACTTACTGGTCGAGCGGATGGGGAACCGGAATGGACAACATGCCCCGTGTGCAGGCTAAATATAACCCTATATACAGCAATGGTCACATGGTGTGGCTGGATACAAATTTGCAGCAGATTTTTATGGCAAATCAATTGCTTGATATGGGTTTTTATACCGAACGTTGGCAAGAAATTGAAGATTTTGAGGATGAAGCCAAACAATTAACTGAATATACCCGTAAGTATTTGTGGAGTCCAAAAGAACAGTTTCTTTTTGACCGTTATTCAGATGGGAGTCTTTGTCCAACTAAGGGTATTGGAGCTTTCTGGGCATTGCACACAAATGTCTTGTCGAAAGGAGAACTCGATCAGTTTGTTGAAAACTTGAATAATCCCAAAACATTTAATCGAAAATACAGAGTCCCTTCCTTATCTGCAGACAATGAAAAATATAAAGACAACGGACGTTATTGGCAGGGAGGCATTTGGGCACCAACCAATTATATGGTGCTTACAGGTTTACACAGCAAGGGCTATAATGATCTGGCATACGAAATTGCAGTAAACCATTATGAGCAAATCTTTGAAGTGTATAAAAAAACAGGCACATTCTTCGAGTATTATGCTCCCGAATCTGCAGAACCGGGCTTCCTGGCACGACCTGATTTCGTAGGATGGACAGGCTTACCCCCAATTGCTGTTTTTCTGGAATATATTCTGGGAATAAACTCCGATTTTACGAAAGGTACTATTGAATGGCGTATCAACCAGACTGAAGAACATGGAGTAAATCGTTACCCGTTTGGCATGGAAGGTTCCATTTCAATGATATGCAAAAAACGGACTTCAAAAAGGGAAAAACCGACACTTGAAATTGATTCCAATGTAGCATTTTCGCTTCTTGTGATCTGGGGCAGTAACAGTAAAACCATTGCTGTAGAAAAAGGGAAGAAAGAATACATGGTATAAACATTATATGACTATCGGTTATTGTACCTAAAATTCGCTTTTTTATCTTTTTGTAATGATTAGATCATTTGATCTTCATTTAAATAGACATTTTATCGATAATTACTCCGTAGGAGTATTCTTTGCATATGGCACATTCC
>Ga0302268_1001689_pt1 | contig 11464 bp, 7 predicted proteins | sample III_Bog_E2_1_FD_194554 | JGI IMG/M metagenome (GOLD analysis project Ga0302268, IMG submission 194554) | Peat permafrost microbial communities from Stordalen Mire near Abisko, Sweden - III_Bog_E2_1 | ecosystem: Environmental > Terrestrial > Soil > Wetlands > Peat | place: Sweden: Abisko...
CTAAGGAGAGCAGTCACAAAATATTTATCAGTCATTTAAAACAACAGATTTTTGTATTCTAAACTCAACAAGTATATTTGCTCTTAATTGTGGATATAAATAAACTCATACATTCGAATAATCTGCCGGAGTGAATTTAATCCCTGTCTGTCAACATATTTAATTGACATATTTAATATAATATTAATTAATCATCACCACAAATGGTCCAAAGAATCACATACAGGAGAAGACTCAGTTACAACACCAAATCCAACAAAGTCAGAAAAGTTAGAACACCAGGATCAAAAGTCGTTGTTCAATACGTCCACAAACGAGGACATGGACCGAGAGCTCCCCATGACAGCTGTGACTGCGGAAAGAGAATCAACGGAATTGCTCAGCTCAGACCTTACCATTACAAAAAGTTGTCTCACAAGGACAAAACCATCTCTAGACCATACGGAGGTGTTCTTTGTGGCGGATGCGTTAAATCAAGAATCATCCGTGCCTTCCTTCTCGAGGAAATTAAGACCATCAAAAGAGCCAAACAAGTTTCTAAAAAGCAATGATCTTTGGTACCTATTTAAACCGTCCATTCTTTGGATTTATGAACTGTCAACTATTTACTATTAATTGAATTTAATGGTGTTCTATAATTTCCTGTATGATTTTACGAATATAGAAATGGAAAAATAAATAAATATCAGTATTTTTCATGAAGTATCCATGCGTAAGGTCAAGTAATCTAACTAATCGTCTTCGTATGTATGGGTATCCTCTTAGAACTAACTGATTAACATTTTTTAATTCGCTTGCTGCTCTGTACTAGCTGATTGCTGATTGAATATCAAACAAAAGTCATTTTAATAGATTTTGGCAGAGAGAAGGTGCCTTTTGCTGATTGGCCATTGAGTAGGAGGAGGAAACAGCAAATCTATGGTCAACTTAAAAGTATGATCAATCAATCTGGGAATCACCTTCTCCATCGTCGGACACAGAATTTAAAGGCAAGGATTTGTTGAGACGTTTGTAAGCCAAGGATTAAACTCCGAATCCATGACAAATTATAGCTAAAATAATTAAAAATGAGGACTGCTTGACCCAAGTAAATGGCAAACTGACTCAGATAAATGGGCAGCTATCTTCTTAATTTTAGGCAGGGCCATATCATATAAGCTATAGCTTCCTTGATATGTTAAGTTTAGATATTGCTAGAACGCTTAAAATTCCAATTTATTTCCAGGCTCATAAAGACCAAATTCATTATGCTGGACTTGTACATATGCACTAGAATAATGTATGAAGAGATTGTCAACGATATTTGGATTATAGAGTTCGCTTGTGGTCCCAATATAGCCTTGCTAATAAAGATGGGCTTTCATACTATTGCCGAGGCGAGTGAGTAGAAGATAGCAATATACTCCAAATTTTCTTCCTTTGAAGAGGAAGGGATGAGAAATATACTTCTGCAGCAGAAAGGAGCAATGAATATTATCTTCTTCCTTTAAATAATTCTAAATTTAATTATAATTGCGACAAATCCTACAGCTTTTTTTACCTATGATTGGTTTCAAAATCCACATATTGTTTTCTTATTTTTCTTGTTTGTCACTAAAGTAATAATTTGTGAATTCTTGCCACTGCTAGTCTCCAATTTTTTACACGTGAAAGCACGTTAATGTCATCTATTTCATTGCTTGCTCAGATTTTTTATAGAATCCTTGCAATAGATAATACCGTGCTAAATTATTGCTCAGCAATTAGTTATGTTCAAAGTGATTATGAAATTTTTGATTTTTAATGTACTATAATCTTTGCTACTTTGACAGGTTTTATCCGTGTCCTGCAATCAACTTGGCCTAGGAGTATTTATTTTTTACTTTTGTTTTTTGTGGAAGGTTGAAATGGATTTAAGCCCCAAAATATTGCTTCATCTTAAGTTGAGACCAAGTAAAATTGGACGTAACTTTTGTGGTAGTTTCTTCAAATTTCTGCTATCGCCACCACCAGCGATTATTCATGATTTTTCGGATTAATTTACTATTATTACCATGATCCAATTTATAGATTGCTGCTTATGGAGAATAGTTTTCCATTTTGTAAAAAGGAAGACCGTGAAATTAGCAGTTTATTTTAATAGAAAGGTGATAAAGTTACAATTTCCCTTGAAACGTCGACAAGTTTTGTTCTTCTAGGGTCATATTTTATTTTCTTGTGCCTTCCTCTCCAAGAACATTTTTAATAAAGTTCATGCTGATAAGTTTGGCATTCCTATTAGTTGATTATCCATTGACTTGACTAAACAGAGTGGCAGCGCTTGATAAAATAAATTGCTATCTGTGTGATAACTGTGAACTGGAATTGGAATTTGCTAAATTTGTTTTATGGTCCTGCAAGTAGCTGGCAAGAGTCTTCGTCCCTTTTAATGGTTTGATGCGAAATAGTTAACATGTGCCAGTATTCCCCAATTTAGGTTGCATTTTTAAACTTTTGAGTTGATTCACGTAACACCTGTACTTTGAAAATTTGCAGGGTGTTTTGAATATTTTACACTTTTGAGGGACTTAATTCAGTCCAGCACCTATATTTTGGCGAGAAATAAAAGGAAGAAGGGAAGTTTATTCCGCTATATTAAACTAAAAAATGGTAAATTTCATTTTTGAGGGAGATATCTGTTTATTTCCAGCCCTTAGATTCATCTGTCTTTAGGTATGGCTTCCCTGCATTTTTCTTGTCTACTTTTACATTTCTTCTATTTAATATTTATAGAAATTCAATTCATAAGCAAGAGTTTAAAAAGCGAGCAAGAATAAAGTTTGTCCTCCTGAAAATCGAGTGAGAAGTATAAAAGTAAGGTCTACGCAAATTAACACCGATGATAATGCAAGAATTATGAAACGCTCAGATATACTTTTGAATAATAAATTGGGCTTTATAAAATACTGAGATAAGGTTTATAAAAAGTAAAACATTTGCCTTTATTGAGATCAATAGTTGAAAATAGGTTTGTTTATTAATTTTAAGTCGATTTTACTTTATCCTACTATTAATAATAATAATAATAATAGTCATCATAATGTTCTATTAATCTATTATCATTATAGCGTTTCAACCATCAAAATATATTAGAAACCGGACAATAATCCATTAGATTTGTCGAAAAGAGTATCAGCATCCTCTTTTGAGCAGCCAACTCAAATCTGATCATTTTTATTATCTTGCATTTCTTCATTATTTATATTCAATAAATATATTAACAGTTTTAGTTAAAATCGTTTACAAATTCATTTTATTCAAAATAAGATATTTCTCATCTTTTATCATCAGGATATTTATATTGACAATTGGGGCTTTTATTAGTTCTGTTTATACAAAAGATAAGGTGCGCAAATTGTTTGAACAATCAGAGAGACCCCTTAGGGAAAAGGTCGGGAGTGAATTTCATGGCTGCTTGCATGTTTCCTTTAATTTTCATCTTGCCCTGCATGAAGGCAGTCTGAGGGTTAAGCTTGCCGGTGAAGAGGTTTACTGCATCTTAGTCCACTAAGGCAAAAGTAGCATCAGCTTTACCTTCCTTTGAATTTTTAATTGATCCTGATCCATTCTTAAGATCAACAGTCCAAACCACTGGCTCCTGTCCCTTAGCAGGGGCAATTTCAAAGTGATAGACAAATCCCACCTTTTTGACGACCTCAGCTCCCTTCTCCTTGAGATATGGTGCCATCTTGTCAAAAGCAGAAGCAACTTTCAGAGCCATCTTGATTTTATTATATCTATGAGGTCATACTACCAACAAAAATCATGTAATTTCATTTGATTACATTATGAGATACTAAGAGCATATAGTATTAATCAATAAACATCACTGGATTCCTTTAGCTGCCAGTTCGAGTCGTAACCGCTGAAAGTACGTATCATCAGGGTAACCGAAGTAAGCAGAACCCCCACTTAAGTTTGTTTTGTGATGAATTCCATTCCAAACAATTCGATTATCGTGCCCAGTCGTTACACTACGACCTACTGTGAAAATCAGCTTGCGATTGAAGGCTTAGTTCAAGAGAAGAAGAAGCTCATTTCCCTATTTATTATCAGGGAGATATGCATTTCTACCTGTTCCAGGAAAAACAATGGCTCCCCTCTTTCCTGCATGCATGGAATACGTTATGTATATTGTTCCGACATCAGGATATCCATCGCAATGCATATCCTTATACACTGTCCAAGTCATAGTGCCTGGTGGTTGATCACCTATCATGACTCCAAATATCGTAGAACATACTGGGCATTTAATCCAGTCCTTTTCACCCTTCAACATTTTAAAGCAGGATTTATGAATAAGATGACTACACTTTAGACTGATTACGTCTTCATCAGATTCATTTGCAAGTTCATCCTAATAATCTCCTTTATCTTAGAATTAGAATTGACAGATACTGCATTTTTGCTCCTGAGGATCCTCTTCTTTAAGCTTAAATTAGAAAGACGGAAAATTTGAATAGGGTATCACTTGATGAACTTGATGCTCTCGGCGATCTTCCTTCTGCAAGAACAGAGCGAAGAGACTTTTGATTGATTTATAGAGGGGGTGATTCTATTGAATTTCATATGTCTGATGAAGTTTAATCTTATAGGTACTAGCCTGACAATCAAGACTATAATCATGCTATATTTTAGGCTGTTCCTAAATTTTACTTTTTAGAGATGTTTTTTTGTTGCGATTGCGAGAATTGAGTTTGATGGGCGGGGAATCTTTTAACTTGACAATATCCTTAGATTTTGATTTGACTTTGTCTTATTTAACAGGCTTTTATTTTTTGGATTTGGATTTGGCCATCTAATTATTGATAAATATTATACAAACTAATTGGCTGTGCCATTTTAGACTGCCCATATTATACCATAATATAAAAATATTCAAATTACAAAAAACCCAAACAGACTATTATTTTCACTCTCAGGGTAACTTTTTGTGTTCATATTGATAAGTTTATTAATAATTGTTAAAAAACTTATAATAGGGATGACATTTGCCATCATTTCCTTATTCATCACAATTTGGCGTTGACATGACTAAGAATTTTCTACTAAAGCTCATTTATTAAATAAATTGGGACCTTGACAAATGAAATGGTGAATTCATTATTTTAGTCTTTAACTTTCATTTTAGCTGTCATCTATCCGCCCAACTTCATGAAAAGATTGAATGATCTAATGTTCGAGCATCTCCCATACATATATTTAAACCCGTGGATTTTGCAATGGACTGCTATGTCATAAAAAAATAATAAGGCTACCCTACTGCCTATCAGTTAATCAGTCACAGATGCGAACATTCCGTATAGACACTTTCCTGGTACAATATCCTCCTTTTTAATGCTTTTCTCCAGCTCTAAACCGATCTTTTCTAATGTGTTGAAATGATGTAAGGCAACAGTACTCTTCAGTGTGTTGAGATAATGTTCCAATTAATAATTAACGCAAACACCTACAATGACGTCATTTTGGTCCAAATAAATCTAAATAGATCCACATGCGTACGTAATTGATGTAGGAGGATAGAACTCCTCGTTCAATGAGGCCATTCTGAGTATCGACCATTTCAATGGTTTTACGAACCATGAAATCAAATACTTCTGCCTATGTCGGTTGATAATTTTTCCATATTTTGTTGTGGTGGAGAAAGGAATGGGCCAGAACCTTCGCACTTTCTTCAACATTTTCTTTCTTCAACTCAGCCAAACGGTATTTTTTGCTTGAAATATGCATATGGGTAAGTTACTAATATAATTAAAAAATGCTAAATAAAAAATTCATTTGTATCTTCATATCCTCGAATTTCACCAATCAAATAATAATACTCGTAATGAAGTTGTATTTTGTTGTCTGATAAATAAAATATGTATTTTATTTATTTTCCCATCCAACTGACAATACTAAGAATGATGTTGTGATTTGAAATTTAAATAATTTTTGAATTTGTCCTAATGTTTACATAGTCCTGATTTTGGGTTTGATATTCCTGATTTATATATTTTCAACTTGGTCTATTGTACTATTTCGTTTGCCCAAAGCATTTTGAATATTCCTATAAAACATCTGTAATCTATGCATTTCTTCCAATAGAATATACATTTGCTGAAAACACACAAATCAACATGGTCAAAATTTAAGTCAATAACCACACTTATTCCCTTTAAAAGAAGGTCGGAGAAGGTTACACAGCGCAAGTTTATAAGGCTGTTACCGCCAATGGCCTTCCTCTTTGCGTTAAAATCATATCCAATAAATTTTACAGTCTTCCTTCGGGCAAACAACTCATTGATAATGAAATCAGCATTATCAGCAGATTAGATCATCCCAACATCCTAAAATTTTATAAGTCATAACTTTCACAACAAATGATGATCGTGACATAGTATTGTGAGGGCGGCACCCTTTATTAGCAGTTACAGGCCAAGAAAAACTATAATGAACAAGAGAGCATTGATATAATGAGGCAAGTTATCGAAGGGTGTTCGTATTTGCATGAAAAGCAAATTCTTCATCGAGATCTTAAACCGGAAAATATTTTTTTAAAGGATGGAGTTGCCAAAATAGCTGATTTTGGATTTGCAGTTGAAGCAAGTAACATAAAACTTATGAAAAGCAGCGTAGGTTCTCCTCTTTATATGCCTTATGAAGCATTAGCCTAAAAGGTATACTCTTAAAAATCAGACATCTTTGCTCTCGGAGTTATTTGGTATGAGCTTCTATCAGGTTATACTCCCTTTCAAGCTGCAACTGAGAAATAGCTCATGGAAAAAATTAAAAATAATTACTTGAGAAATGCACAACTGAAGTGCTCCAAGTCAATTACAGCCACCATAATGCAATGCCTCAATAAAAATAGCATTGACAGACCGAGCTGCAAAGAACTAAAGACGTTCATTTAGGAATTATCGATCACTCGAAAGAAGATTGCACCAAAAATGTCCATCTTTGATTCAAATCTCACCTCCACCAAACAAGTCAGCAAAATCATTCCAAAGAGATGTTCAAAGAGTAAAAAAGCAGAGAACCGCCCACTTAAGGAAAAATAGTAGAACAAAAATTTAATTCGGCGGATGGATAGATGCAAAACAGTGATTGATATTAATCGCCCAAAGACAAATTCTCTTTTTGAGGCAACAGTCAAGGAGAGAGGACATTAGAAATAAAATAAGCAGCCTCAGGTTGAGGATACCTTTTCTTTTGGAAAAAAGGGAAAGTCTAATCAAAATCAGAATAAAATGAGCTCTTAATCGTCTTTTATTGATACCCTAAGGAGAGTTGCCAAGCTAAATCTCACTTTTCTCCCTCACTTCCTGCAGATCAAATTTCAATATTTACTGCAAAAGTACTAAAGACTGATAATAACAATTTAAAGTCCCGATAATTTGTCATCAGGAGAAAGAAAATTATAAATACAGAGCAGTAACAAAGATTTAGAAAAGGATGAATTAATTGCAACATTGGCAGGGTGTACAACTTAATTTGATTTTTGCCGATGCGCAGCTGGCTTCATGAGACGCCTCCTACGTCTTGCCAAAAGCTATCAAGAGTGGAGTAGTCACTTGACTGATCTAATACTGGTGGGACAAAGAATATAAAAAATGGCTGCGATAAAATGAAGTGATTAAGAATGTCCAAACTGTCTTTTATGAATTTATAATAATTTGCAATAGCTCCCATTATAAATGTATATATTTGTGAATAAGGATAAGATAAAATGGTATTATTTAAAACTCTATGATCTGCACTTGGGTTGATTGGTTTGTCGTTTACATTGATCAAGTTAATTAAATATATGTTGTTATAAGATAGTGACAGTTTCATCAGTAATTTTGTTCGGAAGTATAATAATTGAAGAAAGTTAAAATAAGATACATATTCAATGCTTATCAATTTTTATATAATGAAAGTCTATTTTCAAAACCAGTCCTTTTCAATTTATTAATTTTATAGCAATATCTAATCAAGTTGGTTTATTAAATTTGATTTCATAATACATCCATATGTTTTAGAATTAAGTATAAAACCCCGTTATTTACCATGCCTCCAAAACTTATTCAAATGAGCAACGATTAAACCACTCTTCTAAACTCTAACCCTCGATTCACTGTTAAGAAAGACTTCGATAAAAATTCAGAGTTAATTCGCCGAATCTACCCTCTCAAGATTATTGCCAGCTAGCTTAATTATGAAATTAAAAGCCAAAAGCTACTAAAACGATGCAAGAAATATTAACAAATCAAACAAAGCAGTATCGAAACAATAAAGGAGTGCTCTATCAAGAGAAAGGGAAATTAGTATATCCTTATCATGGTTGGGTAGTAGTTTTAATCCGGAAGTTTGATGGATTTCGTTGGGGGACAGGAGAAAATGGAGTCTGACAGGCTGAAAAAAATCTTGCTCAACCTGATCGAGGGAATTAAACAAATGCACTCTTTGTCCATAATTCATGCAAAAATAACTCCATAAGCAATTAAAAATAAAGAAAACGAGTATAAACTGACACTATAGTTGCCCCTCTAAATAGAAATGTTTCAGCGCAAAAGGGATCAATCACTATAGCAGCGTCTTACTCGTTTCACTCGCTATACTGCACCTTAAATTAAGGAAATAAATGCTTATGATGGAAAGGCAGATGTTTGGTCGTTGGGCATGATTTTTTTCGAACTAATCAGTGGCCTATCTCTAGAAGCAACATTTAGAAACAACAATTATACTGATTTAGCCTCCCTTTATTTTATGAAAAAACTGCCAAACAAAAACATTAGATCACTGATAAAAGAAATGTTAATAAAGGATCCATTAAATAGATTATCCATGAGCTAAGTCTATTAAAAATTTAAAGACATCAATTTATCAATTTACGATGACCAATTTGAAGAGGAACCCTCCATCAATGAGTGGAATTAAACCTTTGAAATTAAACTTTTTATAGATCAAAATACTTTACATTCAAAGAATAAATAGAGAAAAGATATTGAAAGTACACACATCAATAGACATATTCATTTTCAGAATTCGGGATATGAGACAAATATTTAATTTAGTCCAAATAAAGACAACCTCACAATATATGTGGGATCGAGGTAACATCATTTATCAAGATTTTATCTTTAATACGACTATGATCAATTGCCTTCCAAAATCAGATAGTATTTTATTTCAACTGAGGATTTTTTCAATGAAATAATAAGCTGCAATTAAAATCAAATTAAGATTACCAGTTCAGGTAGCATTGAGTTTCAATTTAATAAGGAAAGATGCGATGCGCTGAGAGGAATATATTCGAAATAAATTTAAGATTAACAGAATGATGTAAAAATACTAGAAAAGTTATCCATTCCTACTTAAAGTGTGTAAGACCAAGATACATTAGTGATGCCAACTAATGATGCTAAATAAATCGGTGAATAAATCTCTCGGAATCCAATATCAGCTAAATAGATGTAATATCTTAATCCTTTGATACCTGCGCCTCCCACAGTCCAGGATCTGTCTTAACCTTTTCCACAGTAACTCCAAATTTAATAATAACGAATATATAAATTAATTTCCAATCACTGCCGCCTTCATTAGATATACGGACCTCTATTTAATTTAGGCGAGTAGTGTTTCTTAATACATCGTTTGGATAAGGCTCTGAAATATTTTCTACGATTATTTGACCTGATACGACCTCAACCATCTGTTTATTTGTATTAGTTGATTACAAGTTGCACGAGGGTCGGTGAATGTTGCTTCTATTTAAAGGGAGATTTTAAAGCTCTTGAGTATTATCGTTATGCATTGTCTGTAATAGTAAAGAATCGAAAAAACAAGGTTTTTCAGTTATAAATTAAAAACTTTACATCTCACCTTTTCCAAAGTGTACTTTCCATTTGCATCTACACGAGTCTAAAATAAGAATTTCTCTTTTGGTAAAAGAGATTGCTTTAAGAAGATCCAGTTGAAATCAGATCAACCATGATTTAAGTTTATAGAAAAGGCTATATCTACTGCAAATCGTGCTCGAATTTAGAGGAGTTTAGGAAATTATGTGAAGTGTATTATGTTAAAATTATTGAACTTCTAGATGCCAACTCAGTCAAATACAGTCAAAAAGAGTTGCCTAAAATTTTACCAATAGTTATCGAAATAATAGATATAGCAATTATTTAGAGGTTAAAATATATGGACAAAGCCTTTACAATGTTAACCAAAATATATTCCCTTAGTCGCAATCATCTCGATATCGCTATAGCCAAGGATTTTGTTTTAGATATCAAAAGTATTTTGAAAAGAATGGTGTGTTCATGCAGCAATAGACAATGCATGGAAAAAAATGAAAAGATACTCAAGTGGATTCAATACAACATGCCTGAAGCCAATAATTAATTACAGTATTCACAACAAAATACCGTACGGTCGAAATTTCGTTGATTTGAGTATTTATTTATTGAAAAGACTTAATAATTTATCATGAAGAAAAATAAATCAATAACAAACAATCATGTCCAATCAGATGATTATTATGTAAATATATCAGCTTAGTTCATAGTTGGATATTATTCTTGACTTTTCCGCTGTTTTCCAGTTTGTTGATTTATTATACTGTCTCTGAAAGTGAGTTGAAATTTGGAGTCATTCTCGATTCTAATAAAAATAAATGAACTATTATTAACATGGTAATTCTGATGGTGTTGGGCTTCCAACAGCAAAGCCCATCATCATCAGAATTCATAAGCATTCGCCCGGCCCCCGGCGGGGCCGGAAAGGCCGCCCCTGCTTCTTCTCTGTATCTATTTATATATCTTAGTACCTTTTTCCTTCCCCCTCCAACACTTACTGATGACGATGCCCCTCAACTGACAACGTCTTGATGTTTATCCTTTTTTTTAATAATTATCATTATTGAATAGGTTGGATTTAAGCATTGACTCTCTTTTTGATAATTTGGATTTTTTTAAATTTTAAGAAAAGTAACGAATTGACCTAAAATAAGCTGTGAATTATAATTACTTCTTGTTGTTGGAGGAGCACTTTATTATTTCTTAGTAATTGACTTTAAAATATGAGCTGTTTATGTTTGTCTTACATGGAAAGATTGAGATATGAAAGTAGAACTCATCGTTAATGTGATTGTGAGGCAATGCTATGTTTGATAAAATGGTGATTTAAAGGATTAAATTGTTTCGATTCGTTCATATTTCGATGATAGGTTGTAAGTAGTTTAGTAAAAATAAAATAGAAATAACATAAAAGTTAAAAAAATAAGTAATATTGTGTCAGGTATGAGGAAAAATATCCTATTGTTTATTTACTAACCATCATATTCAAATTATTTGATTATCTATTCGTTTGCAAATATTCATGAAAGTAGCATATGACTTCTCAAATTTGCAATGAGAATAAACTTCAATATTAATCATTCTTAGTTCACCTACTCTAACAACAGAGTGCCCTCCTTCTCCAT
>Ga0302268_1001694_pt1 | contig 11441 bp, 2 predicted proteins | sample III_Bog_E2_1_FD_194554 | JGI IMG/M metagenome (GOLD analysis project Ga0302268, IMG submission 194554) | Peat permafrost microbial communities from Stordalen Mire near Abisko, Sweden - III_Bog_E2_1 | ecosystem: Environmental > Terrestrial > Soil > Wetlands > Peat | place: Sweden: Abisko...
AGGGAAAGGAAAAAAGCTGCGATTATTTATAGAATAACTTAAAAAATCACCGTAATTTTTGAAAATAATAGAAGCATCACAAATAAAACCAATTCATAAACTTCCTCTCATGAATCTATAATTTGGAAAGCATACCAACTATATCTTTACGTTACCAATAAACTCGTAGACCGAATGGAATCTCTAAAATATTATCCATTAGAATAAAACTAAGGAGCAATAAATGATTCAGGCAATAATTAGAAAGTGTTAAACATTGGCCAACTTTTTTTACTTAATTGAAGATTATTTCGTGGATTTTTGCATTAGAAAACTGGATGTGGCCGAAGTTGTTGGATTTGTGAATACCATAGCCTTGCAGGTGAAAGAAATTAGTAGTGAACTTAGGAAAATACTTATTGAACTCACTTGTCCTGATTTTATTCGAATTTTCTGTCGGTTCTACAATCAAAAAGCCTATCTTGGTTTAATTTTGCATCGCTTAAGTATCCCCATTCCCTTTTTGTTCGTGACAAAGGCAATTGGTGGATAAATTGAAATAATTCAGCCGGATCTATTAAATTCAATAACAAGATTAAATGATTGCTGCTTAATAACTAATATAGGGTCATCTAAAATGATCGGCAAAGGAAAGACTAGTTTTCTTTAAAAAATGTTTCTACTGAAAAAAAGATACTTAAGTAACAATATATCTAATTTTCATGAAGGATCTGTTGATTTCTATACAAAGATTCCTCTGAAGATCAATGGTAAAAATATTATTATCGCTGATTTTCACTCTGATTATTTAAGGACAAACTAAAAGTATCAATAACTATTAAATCAATGCATTCGCCATTCAACCGTCATTTTTATTCATTTAAATGAAAGTGAGATGAGCTTAGGTAACGATATAAACCCTCTTTTTTTAAAGTAATATCAAAATAATCTTGCTAATTTATTAGAAGGCACTAATGGATAAGTATTATATGTTCTGAGAGATTGTAATAGCTTCGATAATGATGATTTTATCTCAACAATAGGTGTCTTTAATTGCATCACAATGCCAAATCTGACACTATAACAGCAAGGTGCTATCGCTAATATAAAATCAAAATGTGGGAATGTGTATAACTATCTCCAAAAATTATAATATAAAAACAAGATAAAAATAGATTCATCTCTATTTCTTTCGACTTAAAATCTGCATGACTATGAAGTGGCCAAAGCCTAAGTTGAATAAATCATGTAAATTTTAAAGTAACTGTTCAAAAAGTAAAAATTTTATGAAGCTATGTTTCCCAACTTAAATGACCAGCTCAATAAACTGATGATAAAACAAGAAGTAATAAAATATTAAAATCAACTCAACAGATAAATTGAAGAAGAAAAATGCATTCGAGGGTATAATGAGGCAAAGACTAGTCTTTAGAAACTTAATTCTGGTCCTCCTAAAAAATTTAGTCGACTGATTTCATCCACTTTGGCATTGCTGTAGAACAAGTTTCAGATGATGCATATTTTATCAGACTCTCTATCTGCCTGGAGGGGTAAAGAAACTGAAGAATTCATTAAATTTATTATTGCTAAAAATGCTCAATATGACAGTATTAATAGAAATTAAAAGATAGGGAAAGAGTAAAAGTAAAAATTAAAATTCATTATTAAAGATGCAGAACTGAGACTATAAACTTATGATATATCAATTGATACAATTTTTTCATAAACGATTGCAGCTATGCAAAAGGATCCATCAAAGTATGGAAATAAATAACGCTAGCTTATCAAGAGATATTACAAAGAGTCTTATTAGAGTATCACCCCTATTAATCTTATTGAAGGCAAAACACTATAATTTGGCAATCCTTTTTTATAATAATTTATCGAGGAACTATTTGAAACAAAATATAATAATAAAGATATCTTTGTAGTTTCAGTTGTAGGGGCTCAATCTTCAGCCAAAAGCACTATTTTGAACTATATCTTTAGATGCAACTTTGCCACTTCAGTAGGTCGATGCACAAAAGGAGTTTATTTCACAATTGTAGAGTGTGAGTAAAAAGTTATAATTGTTATTGATACTTAGGGATTGCTGTCTGTTGCTGCGAGAAACCATACTTTCGATGTTCAAATTGCCTGCTTTGTCATGCTAATATCTGATCTCGTTATCATCAATAACAAAGGCTAAGTTGATACTGTTTTGCGTGATCTTTTAGGAGTGTGTGTCTATGCTATTCATGAGTTAAATTCGACTGAACAAAACGTTCCATATCAAGCCAATAGAGTCATTTTTACCATTCGAGACCAAATATAATACGGAGGAACAAGACAACAGCAAATGCTGTCTCAAATCATTAAGTCACTGAACTAAAATTCAAAGATACAATATTCCAAATACATAAACTTTACTGATCAGGATATTTTTCCTTTGCAGAGCGCCTTTAATATGTTGAATGAGGGACTATTTTGTCTGTAAGAGGCCAACAATTCTTTCGGAAAGAGCATTTTATCTCTGAGAGGGCGCATAATAGGCATGCTGAAAAATCCTAAGAATAGTAGTTTAATTCAATTTTACGCAAACTCCAAGCGCAGATGGTAATCTATCCAAAACTGTGGTGAAAATATCTTCAATTTTAAATCGATATACTAGATTAAAACTACTGAATACATTAAGGAGATTTTGTAAAAACTAAAGAAGAGTAAACGAAAATTACTGATTAGTAAGCAATAAGAGATTGTCTCATTATATCTAAATCGTGAGTTATAAAAACAGATATAAATTGAGGAATAGCTAAAAAATCACTATTTAAGATCAAAACAAGACATGATTGAATAGTTCCATAGGATTTGCGAACAAAAAGTAAAAGAAAATTAAATTGTTAAAAATTTTGATTTCTAAATTGATGAATTTTGCACCATTAGATATAGAGAGTTTATGGGAAAATTCAAAAAGAGATTGTTGGATATCCGATTCATGTAGGAAAATAATAGCTATAAAAAAAGCATTAGAGAAACCTTGGCAACTTTCTATGCGATGGGCAAGAAAGATAATTAGATTCTATAAGACTTATAACGGCAAACAGCCAACCTTGGGCGCACATTGAATGAATAAATGCTTTCGCTGGAAAAGAAAAGAGTCGATGCTGGCAGAAATTAGCTTTCTCATCACATAACAAAGATAGTCGAGCTATTTTTAAGAAATTTTTATGTTGAATCAAAAATTCAATATATTAACTTGGAGGCACTGCAGATTTAGTATAACCGAGTGCAACTCTATAAAGCTCGGCGTTCCAAAGAATTGCTACATGTGTTTCACGCAGGGGCGAATAAATTCGCTGAGGAAAAAAAGTAATTTCAATAAATAATATGTTTATTATGCAATTTCCTAAATTAGTGCTAAAAAAGTGTGAATGCTTTGATTAAATTCTAGTTCAATGCCAACATCGAAGCCATTGAGCCATTGATGGGCAAAATCATGCAGCAGATCAATCAAGACTATGATATTTTGATACAATAACTCTAAAACTGCACCAAAAAGAATAAACTGCCAACATTTTAACTCAAACATCGAGGGGTCATTTTGGCAAGATTTATTTCTACATTTCCAGTCAAATTTGAAAAGACTTATTACGAAATGGCGAAGTTCAACCTTGAAAAGAAATTTAACTAAAGACAACAAGCAATTTTATAGTTGACTGAAGAAGTAAAATAAAGTTTAAAGATACGCGGAAATACCAACTAAACAGCCAAATCTTGGATCAAAAAAATATTAAACCGCTAACTCAGTCGCTTCTTCGAATACTCTCAGCAGATCATTCAACAGTAACTGTAGGAAATCTGTTCATTTTTAAACCCCAAGGACATTCTCATGATAGCTATGAAAGATTCTTTTAAAACTTCCCAAACTCGCAGCAAACAGCGATGGTTTAATTGTTTCAAAATTATTAAAAATACAAATCGGTTCTTAAAGGAAATATTATTCGAACAACCTGATTATCGTGATTTGTAATAAAAGCTAAAAAATGCTAAAAATACAATTTCTCATCGAATCACTAAGTACATCGAAACAAAGATGGTTGATTAAATCCAGTCGATAATTAGTTTCAAAATGGGAAGTACTATTCAACCTGGAGATCAAAAGAACAAAAATGTTTAATATTATGAAAAGGCATTTGGCATTGATCTTGCCCCTTTTAAAAATGATGAGATTTAACAGAGATTAGATTAGATATTGATATGCATGTGCGGGTGTATCCAAGATATTAAGAATGATCGCAACCAGTTGTAATTCTATAAAGGTTATGCTGATTTACAGCTGGAAGAGCATTTGATTAAACTGAAAAATTAACTTGATACCTTTATCAAAGAAAAAGTATAACCAATTGTGATTGGATGCCAAGCGCGTTGCCCTGGCTGTGGAATGAAGTGTTTTAAAACTGGCGGTCATATAGATGGTCATGCTTTATTAGGAGGTGCGCATGTAATGTAATGCTTTTCTGGTCGGATTTTTGATTAAAATGGAACCAGAAGTTCCGATTTATGCTTTACTGAATAAAACATATTTGATAAGTAGATAAAAACCACAGTTAATGGTCAATAAAAGACTATGCCAGTTATTGAATGGATAAAGTAAAAACATCCAGATTGGCATGAACATTTCTTATGTAAACCTCCGCGGGAAGACCAAAAGAGAAAGAAGTAATGCAACATGATCTGGGCCAATATCGAGTATGTAATAATCAAATACAAATATCCCCATATGATACCTGATCAAAGCAACTGGAAATATCAATATGATCCCCTGGATGAGGAAGATATTATCCTCAATAAGCTTTAAAACTATTGATAAATAACATAAATATATGCTAATAAATCATCATATAAAATTTTCACACCAAGGACAATCTATTCTTATCGATATTTTTTAGGAAATCGTGCTCTATGGCCTGACGAATATTCAAGCGAAGAGTAGGATTTTTATTAGTGCAGGCAGTAATAAACTCTTTAGCTTATTTTGAGACTTCATCATTGTTTGAAAAGTATATTTACTGTTAGATCTAAATCATAATAGAGATACAATTTTGTCCAGATCCTATAATTGGCGAATTTAAAAAGGAATGGTTCCATATATTAACTCATAGGTTAAAACTCCAATGCTCCATATATCGATTTTACTGTCGTATAACTACTTTTTTATCATTTCTGGGGAGGAGTAGAGAGGGGTTCCGCAGAGAGTGTCGCGTAGAAGGGGCGAATGAATCGCCCATCCGAAATCGCATATCTTGACCACATTCTTAATTGACAAATAAATACCTCGTGAATGAGTATATTCTAAGGTTTTAAATCTCGATGAATCACATCATTTTTGTGCATATACTCAGCTGCTTGGCATATTTGTTTGATAATTTCCTTCACCTACTTTTCCTTAAAACCATTTTTGGCCACTTTTATCTTTTTATATAGGTCATTTCCCAAGCATGGTTCAAGCATTAGATAAATGTTTTAATTGTCAATAAAAAAATGATAGAGTTTTACAATGTTTGGATGATTCAAGAAGCTTTGAATTTTAATTTATCGAAACATTTGATGCTCTTGGCTTTTATCTATTCGAATTCTTGGGATAATCTTTATGCATAAAATACACTTATTACTAACATTTCTAAATTAAAACAGCAATACTGAGCAAGATAAACTTTTCCAGAGATTCCTTCATTGATGTACCTTATAATTTTGAATTTCTACTCGCATAAGTCGTCCTTAAATATTATGAAGTCATTTTGGTTTATATTTGAGTTATTTTCAGTTATTACAGTAACTTTCTTCTATACAACTTATTGCTATTTATCTTGGAGTACTGACTGAGGAAATTTAACCTTTTTATTATCTTTACAGGCCGCTTTCTACCTGTGAGGAAGTTCGCTTTCGCTTGACAAAGTTGTTGATTTGGAAGTTGTCAATATCTTGGAATACTTCTCTTTAATCATCATTAACTTCTCTTTGTTTTATCTAATTTTATTTTTGTAGGTATTCTTTGTGACGCCCTAAAGTTTATTTACTTTAGCATCATTAATATTATAGTTCTTCTAATTAGGGGATTATTTTTTTGAAACCCTATTGTTATTATTATGATTGATTGCCGATCTCTATGTCACTACTTTTTAAGAAATAACCTTTTTTTAGGTTACAGAGCTAGTATCACTCCTTTGCGAGTTAAATAATCTGTTTGATAGTGGTGGCACGAGATTTTGGGAGAGATTCTTTGAGCTGGAACTATACATTAACTTGAAAAACAATTATTATCATGTTTTATATTGGCAAGTTGAAAATAAATAAATGAGATCATTTAAACTTGACAGTCATTGAAATTTGTTCTAGATTCAACACTTTTCAAAAAATAATATTCCCAATAGTTATTGGAAAAAAAATATTTGAAAACAATTATGGATATAAATTTTGATAAATTATTATGCCTTTTTACATTCTGATATTGATTTTGCCATTTTTGTCGAATAAAACCAAACTATTCAGCAATACTTCATAGGTATAATTTATGTTTAATGTATATCACAAAAATATTTAATCATATCTAAAGATACTTAACCTCAATAGCATGCTAATTGTCTAAAAGATACGCAATACCATATTTATCGCAGGCTAAAGTTAAGATTTTACCTTCAGATTCAGTAAGAACGGGCTTTGCATTTTAATTAAGAAAACTAGCTTTATTGATATATTTCTATTGGCAAATATACAACTCAAACCGGCTATTTCCATCAACTGCCAATCCATATCCTTTTGCATTGCCAATATTAAGTCGATTCAGTTCAGCACCTAACCCAGTTCCGTAAGATTAAATACCCATTCTAATCAATTCCCCTTCCTCTGTTCTCAAAATAAAATTATAAAGATTAAACAAAAAAGGAACCTAGATTATTTTTTAAATTGTAGTCTTAAGTTAAACTTCCACAATTTTTTAACCATTTATTGTAACTACAAAGACTCGATTTAGCCAACAGCAAAGAACAAGGTCTGATTAACTTAGGGATTGAATATGAGTGATGGGAAGAGATATTTTATCAACTGCAACTTCCATTATTTGGAAACTTGATTTATAGCTGAGAGATTTGTTTGTATTCTTTGTTTATTTATTGATGAATTTGTTCATTAGATAAATCTTTCGCTTCGAAGAATAGTTTTATTTTACGTATAAGCCTTATTTCTAAAGATCTAAGCCAGCAACAGCAATCATGGAGTTGACTTCCGCCATGGTGTAAGGCATAAGAAAGGGAATATGATAGACGGCCTATAGTATGACTGCTGTTTCAGTCAGTAGATACAAAAAGAAACTCCCTTTTTTGTTGATTATCACAATACTATTGCGTTTATTTGGGAGTTTAAATATTTTGGTTGGAAGAATGTTACTTTCGTGTTTGAAAAATTACATAGGGCGGTAATTATGCAAAAAGATAACAAAATGCTCTGCTGCTATTATCACCCAAGGTTGCAGTATAGCCAAGTCCACGATCTTTTGGCAACTTGGAAGTAGAAAAAGTTTGCTTGTTTATTCTTCATTTTGCAACAGTTTTTATTTACTCAAAAGATAATAATTCAGTATTTTTCCTTCGACAATTTTATATTTTCTAAACATAATTTCCTTATGTGTATTATCCCATTTTTTCTTGAATTCGAAATTCATTTTATTTCTCGAGAATACAAATTGAAGATATCTCCTTTTTTGTACAATCGACTTGAATTATCCAAACACTTTTTTGACCTTTTCCATGACAAACTCGATTTATTCTGATTGCCAAATATATTCATAGAACATGTTGCTTCTATATAAATTTACAACCTCACATTGCATTTTAGTGACGTAAAGAGTAAATTATTCCAGAATAGATATTGATGAGGCAACTGTTTAAACTTATGACTGATCAATTTATTGGAGGCAATCTCCATTTTTATTATTGCAATCATCTTTCACACACTGTACAGATGCGATTAAAGGACTTGGACTATCAATAAGTCTGATAAAAATTTACGACTGAGGTTTTATACTTGAAAAGCCTAAATTTCCTTTCAAGTAGTCCTTTTAATCAGTGATTCCAAGCATTTTGCAGTATTTTTCTGTCTTTTTATTGATAACTAAAATGCAATATTTCAGATTTTAAAACTCCCTTTAGATTACTTCTTTAGAGAGAGAACCTGAGGATAATTAAAATGTAATATTATGAATATGATGTTGACACATATCGCATTAAGTTGTATAATAGCGGGGTTCTTGTTTTACGAGTCGCAATGAGTTAGTAATCAAAAGATAATTGTAGTCAGGATTGATGTTAAAAATATGTATTTGCCATTTCTCCATGTTATATTTGACTTACTATCTTTCTTGATGCTAGTCTCCTTTCCAGTCAGGATCCATATATTTCTACAAATATAATCTTTATAGTTATAAAGCTACTATATTGCTTTAACGATCAAGATATATCGAATATTAACTCAAAAGCTATTACTTATGATCATCATAAAAACATTACAAAAATCAGCTATTTGATCGATAATCAGTGAGCTGCTAATATAGTGTTTTCTTCTATTTAATTAGTTCGCGTATAATGTCATTCCTTCGTTAAATTTAGCAATCGAATATACGTTGCAGTTCTAAATTTTATTGCCGAAGTATATCAACTGCCACTTGACTCGTATCCAAGTATGAGCTAACGCTCATTCGAATGTTATTAACATCTTTTTTCTCACTTTGGTTGAATTGATGATATTAAACCCATTGTTTACGAAATTGCTATTTTTGTATTTGCCATTGAGACGATTAAATTCCATATTGATCTGATAAAGTTCGATATTTATCTTAAATTCTTTACAAATTTACAGTCATTTCATGAACTTGTTTTATTTGGACCGATGCCTAGCTTTTTATTTTGCTGATGACAAAATCTTTTTCTTTAATTATCTTGCAATATTTTTCTTCAGATTATTTGAACTTAGCAATTTACTTTAAATGTTGATTGATTTGATGTTTTAATTGAGATTCAATAAGAGATGAGTCACCAGAAAGATGATTATGATCTTAAATAAGTTGTTCGCATCTCATTCCTAAATTATGGTTCAGTTGATGTAGATCAGTAATTTCGTTGTTCATCTTGGCAATTTGATTTTCTTTTTATTTGAGTTTTAATAGCAAAGTTTAAATTTAAGAGCATAGCTAATTAATTTTGCTTTTATACTATAATACTTGTTTATTATTACTTGTTTCTTAAAATTTTTGTTGTTGGAGAGCATTAAAATTGGCTTGAGTGGAGGCCAGCTCAACTTTAATGTTCTTGATTTCAAGAACACTTGTGGTATTATTCTTGAGAAGGTTATAATTTTATAAATTAACTTAACTTAAATATTTTGACAGGCTGTTGTATTATTGCAGCTGGTTCTAATATTTTTATTGGTAATATCTCTTTTATTTACCTTCTTGATCTCGCAATCGTTGCATTTGTTCATATAGTCCCTCGATTTAATGTTTTAAATTTGATTATCTTTCTACAGAGTCAATAAGTTGTTGAGATAATTTTATATTTTAGATACTATTTGCTTCTTTTATTTATTACTTCTTTTTCATTGATTATTCATATCCATTTTGAAATTTAGCTAACATTTCAGTTAACGAACGATTTTCAGAGTGAAGAATTTTATTCTATTAACTGAAAAATTGACTCTCCTTCATCTCCTTATCCAAAGAATCTAATTGGTGAGACGACTGATCTTTAAATTATTGAATATTTTTGGTTAATTTTTAAATAATTTAATCTTTTTAGCTGAGAAGTTTGCTATAATAGGCGGTGATTCTTTAATTTTAGTCTATGAGCTAATGGCACTTCTCCTCAATATTTCGATGCTTGCTAGTTTATTGCTCAAGCAATTTCCATTTTTATTTAAATTAATCCAGTTAATTATTGCATAATGTAATATGTTGTTATAGTTCCCTTTATTTTTATAAATATTTGCCAAGCTTCTATCTTAAAGCCTAGAATTACTTTTATTTTGTTTCTAAAAGTGCTGTATAAGTGTTTTATTGACGCAAATATTGCTGTTGAAGTTATTATTTTGATTGGCTAAACTCTTTTGTTAATTTTTTTATGTATTTTTCCCATTTATTAGTCTCAATCTTCCCTTCTCCCCGCAGTTTACCATTTTCCTCTTTTAATTTCAAGATACCATCACTTAGTTATTCCAATTCTTGATTTTCACAGTATCGTCTCCTCTCTGCTTCTTTTAATGACATGTTTTAATTAGTTTGTTGTTATATTTTTTCTTAATATTTTTTAAATTTTGCTTTTAGTTTTCCGACTTCCTATTGATTAATCTCTCTTTCAGCCTGCAGCTGTTTGCTAATATTGTGGAATTTCTGCTATATTTAATCTTTATCAACTCTGAGATTATCACAATCTTTTTGAAGTTTATAATATTTAATCTGGCATTGATTGCTGCTTTCTTGCAATTAATTATATTTCAAAATGTACTCGTTTATCTTTTTCTAAAAATTAGAGCACCGATTTTCAATAGCTTCCTTCTGTAATTATAAATTGCGTATCTATTCTATCATCTGACTATTTTCTTCTTATAAATTTATTTTTTTCGATTCATTAATCGCCAATTCCAATTATACTTTTAGGTTGCTTATAACCACTGTCAGTTATTAATTCTATTTTAGAAGATCATTATATCTTTGGCTAGTATTATTTTTTTAAATAGAAATTAACTCGTATTTCCTTATTATTTCTTTGAGAGTTGATTTCAACTGTTAAATTTCTCTTAAATTTTAGATGTACTCTTTTTCTTGCTGTCTCAATCGATTAGCCTACAAATCAAACTGTCTGTTCTTGTCACTGATCTAACGCTATTTATTATCTTTGATATCAGAGACAAGTTTTTTTAATACACTAATCTCTTCTTTTTGCTTGCTAATAAATGAACATTTTTCTTGCAGAGAACGACTTAAATTTAAGTAATTAAAATTTTTAGATGATATGGTTTCGCTGGATTCCTTATTTTATTTATTCGATATTCCCTTTTTTAAGGAGTGCTTTTTTAGTGGACCTACATCTTCTTTACTATTCAGGCACTTTTTGACATGGGTGATTAGATCAGCATTATGCAGTTGATTGGTGACTTAGCAAAGAGTGAAATCAAGCTGTTCATTGTGAAAGTTATTGATTATTGAATTGGATTCTAATTCATTGGCTTTCATAGGATAGGCTGTTCTGTTATAACGATAATTATAATATTAGAAAGGGAATAATATTATATTAAAGAGTTCCCAATGGATATTTTTTGTCAATATAGCAAATAAGTCTGATTTTATTAAGAAAGAAATACAGATCTACTATGTTAATTTACATTAGTAATTATATATATGTATTATCATAAAATTCGAGGCAAATCGGCATATTTAA
>Ga0302268_1001695_pt1 | contig 11439 bp, 9 predicted proteins | sample III_Bog_E2_1_FD_194554 | JGI IMG/M metagenome (GOLD analysis project Ga0302268, IMG submission 194554) | Peat permafrost microbial communities from Stordalen Mire near Abisko, Sweden - III_Bog_E2_1 | ecosystem: Environmental > Terrestrial > Soil > Wetlands > Peat | place: Sweden: Abisko...
AAAATCAAGCCTCAGTATTAACTACTCAGATTATTACTCAAGTCAAACAAAATATACCAATATCTAGAGCCAGTATCATCAATTATGCAATTGAAGCTATGCAACTCATTGAAAACATCCCTTATCTTACTGGAGCTGATAAACAATCTGTATTATTATCTGTAATAAATACAATTATTGAAAATTCTTCCAGTTTATCTGCAGCTGAAAAAACTGATTTAGAAGCTTTAGCCTCTACTATACTTCCTCCTGTAATTGCTGCTATATGTGCAGCAGCGAATGGTTTACTCAATATTAATGTATCTAAATGGTGTACTACCAAGTGTTTTTAACATAATGGAAAGTTTGTGATCATAAATGACTGCAAACTTAATTACAAGACCTATTAACAGCTGAAAAAGCATCTTATTCTTCTATTTCTAAAATAAATTGAATAAGATCTAAAGGAATGGTAATTAATAGTAATTCATAACTAAAATGGCTACTAATAATATACCTATTTTTAACCGTACTGTATTATCTTTATTACAAGATCAAAATTCGGGTAAATCAGCTCGTTCTACTTCTTTAAATCACAAGAACCCACAATACTGCCTCTTTGAAGATCATCAATTTAACATGCAAACAAAGGTTTGGGATGTAATCGATTCTAGTAAAGGTTTAAGGCGATGTTTGCACTCTAAATGTACTCGTAAACACAAGCTTGTAAATAGACCCATTAAAATATGCAAACGAGAAAATGACTGTCCAGATGCCGGAATAAGCTGTTTTCTTTTACATGATAATACCAAGTTAACATCAGTCTGTCATTGGGGAAAAGACTGTTGCGACCTTGAATGTATCGAGTATCGTCATCCTTTCGATCGGACCTCTGAAGTATGTCCAAATGGAGAATTATGCGCAGATGCCCTTATTAGCTGTTTCAAACTTCATCCCATGGCAAAGTTAATCCCTCTATGCCATTATAAAGAGGAATGTATCAATTATATTTGCTCCAAGCGTCATCCGCCTACTAGAAAACAAGTATGTGAACAGGGTTCTTTATGTTGGGAATTTATTACTGGCGGAGAGAAAGCTTGTAGTAAGCTTCATCCCAAGATTCTACAAAAGGTTTGTCGTTGGAGTATAGATGAAGGCAAATATTGTAATTGTTATGGATGCCCTTTTATTCACAGGCCTAATGATCCTATAGATTGTGATATTGGTCTACAGTGTCAAACACAATTTGAAATTGGAGACAAAAAGTGTCCATATAAGCATCCTAGATATAGTCGTATTATTAAATTAAACGATGGTAGTTTTCAGGTAGAATAATTGTACTAATTTAAAATGATTATATATTCTTGGTAGATAGTGTACATAAACACTTTACGAATGCATCTTTAAGTTCGTTATCTGTGCCTCTCGCACCTTCAATTACATGTTTTTTGTATTCAGATAATTTTATGTTTAAATCAGCTAACGCGTTAGCTTCTGTATGATCTTCTCTTTTTAAAGCTTCATCGAATCGTTCTTCTAATTCATTTATCAGCTCTCTTATAAGTTTAGTATTTCGTTCTTTAATTATTCTAAAGAACTTTCCAGATAATTGCGATCCTTCTGTATCATAGACTATTTCTCCGTCAATATTCTTCCAAGCCAACTTCTTACGAGAAGCATCAGTTACAGCTAGTTTATCCTTAAAATTATACTCCATTGCATATTGAGCATAGCCTTGGGCTCCCTGTTTTATGTGTTCTATTGTAAGATATGGAAGCTGTTCTCGCATATTAGCTTCAGTAATAGGGGCAAATGATTGGATTAAAATATTTTTATTTATTGTCTTGGTAGATGTGGTGGGTTTAGATACGGCAGCTAAATTGAGTCTTTCTTGGGCCTGTTGATAGGATTTAACTTGATCTCTAAGTTCTTGGATCTGTTTATTCTTATCTTCTAATTTTAACTCAAGAATATCTCTAAGTTCGCAGTTTTGTTTATCTCTATCTTCTAATTTTGATTCTAGAACAGTAATTTTAGTTTTTGCTTCTGTTAATTCTATTCGAATATCTCTAGCTGTACATATCTCTTCGTGTTTATCGCGTTGATGTTTGAGGGTAAATCCTTTAATACAATAAATACATTTAAATTTTTTGGCTTCTTCGACCGATATATTATCATTTACTTTACACTGAAGTTTTAAACAATAGATAGCTTTATTTTGATGAGCTGTAAGATTAGATTTCGTGCTAAATTCGTGGTTACAATATTGACAAATTATACTCATTTTATCGTATTAATACGCCTTTAGATAAGAATTATATTAATTGGTAATCAAATTACTAAAGATTGGAATTTGCAATTTGTTCCGATAACAAGACATTAATTCTATCTTTTGTTTTTGCCTTATAATAAAAGCGAAAATTCATTATTGACGACCGGAACTTTTGCTATCCGGGATACTTGTTAAAGAATGCCTTTAATATAAGGGTAAATTTGTATTTTTAGTCCAAGTAATATTTTTGATATAATTCGTCCAATCAGGGTTTGTCCACACATTTACTTTGTGTTGAAAAAATCCTCCACGGCTAATTTACTATTCTTATGCAAATGCTCTTAGTTGTTTTAACTTTGGATGTAATTTGTAAAAATATAATATGCACTCTTATGAGCACATATTAAGCAGTGGAATATTTGCTATGGATAATTTTAAACTATACTATTAACTGATAAGTATACTTTGATATTTATCTTTTTATATTCAAGGAATAATTCGAGGGTATATTTTACATTATCTCTATTACTTGTGTTGAAGGTAGTTAAATGTTTGTAATTGAACTGTCTCTTGATATATCTTGAATTAGACGAAGCTGTCTTTTCACCTTATATCGATACCATACTTCATATATTATTACACATAAACATAAACTAGCAATCACCGAAAGGAATAAAAATATAAAAATATATAAATAATTGACCAATTTACTGTCACGTTAAAGAACATTTTGAAATAGATTGTGGATAAATCCACGGCTAGTTATGAATATCATTTATTACAAGATGATATATACCTTCAATTAAACGATTTTATTTATCAACATACTTTACCTATGTATTAACTTTCATTATGTCCAATTTTATAAACTATCTCGTACAAATTTGTGATCCAGATTCAAATGGGCCAGCAGAGGTAGACCCCGAAAATGTCTATTTGGATACTATTGTTATAGGAATAATGCGTTATATTAGAGATTTGTTATTAAAATGTTCAAACCAAAAATAACCTTCATATTATCTAGATAATTTGTTTCGATTCTTAAAGATTCGTAACAATATAACAATGCCTGTAAAATCAACCAATACTATGAGAATTTTCCGAGACTTCATCTTGAAGTTCAGCTATACTTCTATAAATACTATCATTCGCATAGGGTATAATAATATTTACTAAATTCGATAACCATTTTACCGGCTTTCCAGATGTGATAACTTTTCTAATCTCACTATTGGCCTCTTTTCTAATCGAATCTGTCAAAGCTTTATCTAGATCTACAGATCCGTTGATTTTGTTCACAGTATTTTGAATCTTGACCACATCTCGAACATCTTTTGGGGCAAATACCATTACATACGAGTTTAATATCAGGGTCATGAATAATATCATATGACCAAGACAGAAACAGCAACATCTATCACTTAGAAAGGGAAAAAATAAAGACGCTGTTTTAGTTATCCCTTTTGGTAGAATTGTGAAATTTAACCCTAATCTTCCTCTCCAAGGACATTCTTTCATCATACAAGGCTGACCAATACATCCAAAATCGCTTACATAATCTAATCCTTTCTTACAAAAACCAAGCATCTTACAGGCATAAGATCTACGAGTCGATTCTTTCTCGAGTCTTTCCTCTGCTAATTCTTCTATATCTTCTATTGGGGCATATTTTTCACATATCGAACGAATTGTCTCATATGTTACCCCTGAATCTTTAATGATTTTTCTAGTTTTTGGATTGACCAATCTATTGCCTATCCATTCTTTACATTCGTATTGAGAATAATCACGGCTTTGTTGAATCTTATTCCATCCTTCTTCAATTTTGAGATATACTGGTCCTCCGATAGTAATATCTCTTCCGGTCTTTGGATTTATACCTTTGTTTTCGTTCCAACGTAAGTATTGCTCATAATTAAGCTTCGTAGTTGTCATCTCTTATGAAGTATTAAAGATAAACATCAAAAGAATAAACGATGATCTTTTTAATTAATGGTTAAAGATATTGAGGCTTAAAGAAATGAATATTTGATATGTAGCATCGAGTTATTCGTATGTTCGATATAGTAGATTTTTCTCACGATTAATGAAAAATATAATTATCTTGATATTATACGAGCTATGACTGTTAACTTCTTTTTAAAGATCGCGAAGATCTAAATAAACTCCTAGCCCTTATAAGGCTGGCGAAGATAGTGCAATACCATCCACGACCATAAAATCCTGGTAGGTTATAATTTATTGTCCCTAGTAACATAGCTTATTAGGGAATTTTTTCCAAAGACAAGATTTTGAAGAGAAAAATACCTCTTACAAAGTTAAGAGGTAGATGGGCCGGTCGGTATCGGCGGCATGCTGCTAACATGTCTATGGTCTCCATGAGCAGGTTCGACTCCTGCATCTATCGTTAACTCCTTGAATTGATTTATCAAGGAGGTATATCATAATAGAAATGTCGCATCGTTCTAAGGTGTTTTATCTAGGTGCAATTCCTAGCGCTTCCTGTATATAACAGCTCATACAATAGTTATGAGCTGATATCGTCCAAATTTTCACTTTGAGGATCGGGGTGCAAATCCCGTATCGGCTTGATAGATAAAACGGTTCGTTTTATCTATCGTAGCGAAAAGTATCGCGTCGGTCTCATAAGCCGAAGATTGAAGTGTGCAAGTCCTTCCGATAGATTATAGGCTATAATTCCTAGTAACATAGCTTACTAGGGAATTTTTCCCAAAGAAAAGATCTTGCAGCAACTCCTCCCGCTAACCAGATTGTCTAGCGACAAAAGGATCTTTGAGCACATTTCTATGTGCAACTACGAGAGCTCTCACAGTAGCTCGAACTCTTTATTATATTCAAAAAAGAAGAGATCATCCAGCAATCCCTTTTGCTAAACTTTGGTTGTCTAGCGACAAACTGGAGGAACGTCCCGGATTAACGTCCCTTGGCTATTCTTTCAAGATCTCTGCCTCCTCCTACATAGTTAGGAGGACGACTTCTAGTCAATCCGAAAGAATCCAACAGCTATCTCTTATCACGCTCGATAAAAAAAAGGATTCTTGACCCCGAAAACATAGCTTTTCGGGGGTATTAGGGTATGCAAGAAACGGTACACCTGTTTCGACTCGTTATATCTCCACCATCACAAGTGTACATATGTCTATATCAAATTATGATATTTATTCTATTAATCACATATATAGTGTTTTTATACTAACCGTTTGATCTTTATATCGGACGCGATATTCTGCAACAAACAATTTTCCTTTTCGGCTAATCTCCTCTTACGGCCCATGTCCACCGTAACAGACGCGATAGTTGAGGACAATATGGTAGATTAAATGTAATGCTATAAATGTAGCGATTAACATAAGACATGTACACTTATTTCACTAGTTACCGGTATATATGGAAGCATAAATTTTTACGTTAACAGAACTTAAAATATAGCTACCAAACCTATTACTATAAATGCGTTAGTCATTTAATAGGAAAAAACAATACTGGTATCACCTCGTCTTCCCCCGCTCTCCTTAATCTTTTTACTCCAGCCACCCATCCAAATTATCTCCACAACATAGATTGTAGAGGTTTAATTTTCACCTCTATTAATAGAAAGAATCTTGCAGCAATGCTTAATCGCCTAGACTCAGACTAGACTCTGATTTACTCAACGATAAAGGATTCTTGGATGTCTAAAAAACCCAAGTTTTTTAGACCTGTACGTCTAATAGGCATGTATATAGCTCTCTGACAGCTAAATTCCCGAATCAATATCGGAACCTCTTTTAAGCTCTGTAACTGTATATAGTTACAGGGCTTCAGCTCACCTATAGGATCATACAGCATCTACCTAAGACCGCGGAGGGTAGTTTAAATTGGTAAAACATCAATTGATAGCGGAGACACTAACAAGAAATTCTACTAATCCTGCATATCAAGTGAAGACAAGGCTCGAAGCCTTCCTTCTGCATTAGACCTGATTCTTGTCCATCTATACCACCTTTAGCCCTGTAACATTATAGTTTACAGGAATTTAGTATTTAAAGATAGGATCTCGCAGCAATTATTCGAATTGATTCAGTGGTAGAATTTCAGTTATTACAACTGAATACGATGGTTCGATTCCATCATTCGGGAAAAGGATCCTTGATCTGCTCAATTTCGAGGAAGTGCTCGATTGGAAAAGCGGCTACTTGTATACTGAAAAAAACACCTAGAACACAAGTTTCTAGTTGATTAGGGTATTATTTAAAATTATTGACCAAGATCAGTAATTTAATTAAAGAGATTTAACCCCTGGAAAACTTCTCAAAACTTTGAGCAGTCGCAATATAACCCATTCCTCCAGGGCGATATGCTAATTCAGTCTTTAACTCGTCAACTTGCTGTTCTAACATTTCTACGGATTTTTCCAATAATTCTATCCGTTCTTTTTGAGTTATTTCTCCAATATCGTGAACAATCCTGCAATAATCAGGAGTATTTTTTCTCTCGATAAGCAATGAAGTTGGTAGAATAAAAATTGTATCAGTGAGAAAATAGATACAAGCTATTTTTGTGTTTTGGTCAGGATAAAGACCCGATTCAACTAGTTTGTCTGTTATCAATCCATTTATCATTGTTATCATATTATTATCAAAAGCTGCTATCCACGGAGACTTATCTAGTTGAAATCCGGCGTATCCATCTCTAAGACTCTGAAGAAACCGTTCTTTGATATCTAGAACTTTTATTTTAGCAAGTACACCTTGATAACATTGTTCAATTTTAGCAACATAGTTTGTATCTATTAAATTTTTCACTTGAACAGCTAGAGGATACTTGAGATAATCGTTAGGCGTTTCGTTACTCATTTATAAAAGACAAACTACGCTTTAAATTGTAATATCTATAAAAATCCATCATGGGTAGTTTTCGGAATATCTTTTATTCCTGACATTGTATCGGGATCATTCAGTCCAGCTCTTTGACATAACATTACAAAAAGATCCTCATGTTCATGCATTCTTGTAACGGTTTTGAGACCAGGAAAATCTTGAGGATCTGGAACATAATTATTCATGAGTAAAAGTTTCCGTAAAACAAATGAACTGTTTAGAATATTTGTACGGTCTATCTCATCTCCCATAGATAAGAATGCTTCAACCAATTTATCAAACTGAGCATAAAGTTTTTCTTCCAAGTAAGAAATATCTGCACAGGGATTACCTGTTAATTTAGAGTATATCAAATGGAGATCTTCATAGTGCTTAGTTAGATTCTGATCTTCAGATTCTGACAAAAACATACGTAAATGGTCTTTAGTCACTTTAGCATAACGTTCTTTTTTGTTCTCTTCGGGAACCTCTAAATTGAGTAAATTATGAATATCCAACCACTGATCCGCCTTGATAAAAACAGACCTGTCAATTGATTTATTCTGTTTACCTTGATATTGATAGACTCCTTCACGGAAATGTGATTTTTTCTCATAACGATACTTTTGATGTAAGTTTATGCGCTCTTGATCTTTAAAACTAGAATTAACACTTATAATGTCAGTCTCCCTTCCACATTGTTCGCATGTCATTAATCCTTCCTTGGTCTCAAATTCAGTACAATTACCACACTTACAAACATATTTTTTCTCTACTTGTTTAGGCGAGTCTGGTATATATTCAATATCTATAAAGTTTGAGGCTATTTTTAGGTAGTTATCTAACAGTAAACTTTTTCTAACCCCATTTTCACTCTTGGGTTTTGTCTTGGATAAAAAGATTGTCTTGATGGGGATGGAAAGAATATGTCTATATTCCTCTATAATATCCTGGGTTATACAAATATATTTATCATAGAGTGAATTGTTAGCTATATTATTTTTCTTCATAATGAGACGTTTAAATTGATCATAAAAGCTTAAAAATTCTCGATAGGTCATGACTGGCTTAATATCAGGGGAATTATCTTGAGTTTTATACATCCCAATTGTTCGACTAATATCTTCTAAAATTTCATGACTTACTCCAAATGGGATAGTAAGATTTGCAATTGTTTTAGCCATAGATTCTATTCGTTTTTTATATTCTGGAATCTTTTTTTTCTCTTCGACAAAACAGGCCTTAATCTGTTCATCGATTTGTAAAATATCATATTCTGGTTTTTCCTTTATCTTTTTATTCCGGACTTTTGGAAGTTTTTTACCCCCAGGAATCGGCTCTGCTGAAGGAAACGCGAATTGAAGCGATAGGTTATTAGTCGTATATATCGACGACATCAAATTATAGATAGATAAAGAAATGGTTTAAATCGACTTGTTAACATTGTGTAATTAATTATTATCGTAGTTGAATATCAGAGACATACATGGTTAAAGGAATAAAATTTTATATAAACAATGAGTTCGGATGCATTCGAAGTGAAAACTTTTGCTAAACAGATATGCTATAGTATTGATCCAAGAAAAATATTGTATACAGACGTGTTCAGAGGAGCTATTTCAACTATTTGGATTGAAAATTTTAAAGTTCTAGGAGAATTTACACTATCGACAAAGGGTAGATTCATGGGTCGATCGACCAATGGTTATCTAAAGTTTAAAGAATCTGCTATTCCAGCCGATCCGGATCAAGATACTAACATATGGTTGATTAAGAATATGATGTCCGATAAACATTCAAAATCATATTTAACAGAAGAACAACAGGCTACATCTGTGAATTTTAGTAAAATAGAAGGAATCTTCACTTTAGCCTTTAATAATCCTATTACCGAACCAGTTATTTTAAACTACACTCAATACGTTCAAAAAGTCTTACGAGAAAGCGACAAAACATGGGTCGATTGTTTCTACTTATAAAATTATTTATTAATGAGATATTATACCTGGATGTAACTAATTGAAAATAAATGTTTGTATATTATCCTATACAACACACTTCTCTATTAAAGATGGCTCTTTTTCCTAAAGTCGTCCTTCCACCCTTAACAAAAATTATTCCATCAGTTCTTACATCGACTACACCTATCGCAATACCAGGATATACAAGTAAACGAACCATCTCAGATAGAGAATCAAAAATTTACCTACCATATTCACGTTATGTTCCTATCAGAATAGACGCTCAAAAAGAATACAATAAATGTGCCGCTTGGGGTATGTTGACCTCTATAGATGCACATTCATGTGACCCAGAATTGATCAGGTCGAAAATAGGACTACAAAATTATGTCGATCAGTTATGCTCTCAAATTCAAATGGAAAAGTATGGAAAAACTCGGATCGTTCACTTTGGAACTAATGAAGATGTAGAAGGATTTAGTTTAGCTCAATTTATACAGACCAGTTTGGTGAGTGGTCATTTTTCTAATAAAACCAACTCGTGTTATTTAGACATCTTTTCATGCTCTCCCTATGACCCTAAAGTCGCGGCAGCATTTACTGCAAGTTTCTTTTCGGCTAAAAATTACAATTATTCAGTATTGTTAAGAGGAGCAACTCGTAAGCTTTAATAAAGATTAATAATTTCCCTATATAAATTAACCATAATAAATGGTTAATCTTTTTTGTGAGCAGTTGAAAGGTGTTGTTTGGCTAATTTTATACGAACTCCTTTCTCAGTACATTTTCCATATCGATCAAATTTATCCTTTTGTTTGTCCTTCTTTTTGTTCCGCTTAATTGAGATAAATTTGTCTCTGTCCATGTTGGAAACTTAATTGTATCTATTATATATAATATTGTAGATTAATTCACTTTGCTAAAGTCTAATCCCGCGATTTGCATTCGTTTATCAGAAAAACGCCTTACAGCTTCAGAATATGAACTCCAATTTGAACCTAGAGTTTCTCGAGTTTTTGCCAATAAAAGCACATCAGCCAAAGCATAATAAACTTGTTTAGAACATCTATTCCATTCCTTCCTTGCTAGATGAAAAATTCTGGTACCAAACTCTTCTTCTAACCTCGGAACAATATCCTTTCCATCACCAGTGACAAAAAATCGAGTAGAAGAAGGGAACGTTTTCATTTTTTGGATAAAGTTTTCAACTGTACTAGCAGAGCGCCATTTAGCCCATTGTTTCTTCTTATCATTATTCCATCCAGATACATCATCACATTTACCTCCTGCCCCTTGACGAATACATACACCAACCATATCCTCTATATCAATATCTTGTTTAATTAAATGTTGAACCGTAGAATCGACTAGAATTTTAACTTCATCTGTTATTCTTAATTGACGTAAGAATATAGCATCATCTACCCATTTATAATATTTAGTTTCAATGATCGAAGCAGACTCAATCCATACAATACTAGGAGATTTAGCCTCATCTATATAGGTAAATAAATTTAAAGGAGTTATTGTCTGGATTGATGAGTTTACTGTCATGTCTGATTGAATGTTGATATATGAACTGGGTAGATGCGGTAAAGTAGCTATAAGAGAAATATCTACAGGAACATGGAATAACTTATCAAATTCTATGTCACAATGTTCATCAGGGATCCATACTAGGATAAATTTCCATCTAGCTATTCCAGAATGAAATGCTTGTAATGCCTTATATAAGTTATACGTAGATGCAAAAACTCGTAGACGATTTCCTAACCCATTTCTTACATAAGCGTAGATAACATTCTTTGTAGACGCTTTTTCCGTATATAGAACTTCAAATTTGTCAGACGCCATTTTAAGTAGTTCAAGAGGTACTATGGTTAATTGTGTTATTTTTATGACCAAATTATTCACTTCTTTATCAATCACTATCCACTTAGTCTTGGGAATATTCTTGTTCCATTTAGCCCCATCAAAAGTACATAATAGACGGTTTGTCTGAATAGATCTAAATGTATCATCCCCTCTATCACTGTGCTCAATATGTTGAATGAAAGAGTTGTTAATTGATAGAGGATTAAGCCCGACAGATTGCAATCTTTCATATATATCACTATCATCCCATCCATAAGTCTGAATAAATTCATTATAACCGTTAACTTCATTAAAGTCTTGACTTCGGGTAAATAATACACCATTTAAATGTTTTTCATTTGGGGTCAGTGCATTCTTCCAATTTCCACAATAAAACGAACCCTTATGTTTGTGGAGTTTATGATTTTTGAAAAAATCTATATGAAGAATATCATCACAGTCTAATTTTAAAATAGTATTATAATTGGTTAATGAAGCGGCTATATTATATGCT
>Ga0302268_1001696_pt1 | contig 11435 bp, 8 predicted proteins | sample III_Bog_E2_1_FD_194554 | JGI IMG/M metagenome (GOLD analysis project Ga0302268, IMG submission 194554) | Peat permafrost microbial communities from Stordalen Mire near Abisko, Sweden - III_Bog_E2_1 | ecosystem: Environmental > Terrestrial > Soil > Wetlands > Peat | place: Sweden: Abisko...
TGTTATTTGACTTGCTGGTGTTGCTAAATAGATTGACTTTGCCATCCTAACAAAATAATAAATAGGAATTTGCAACAGTTGTTCATTCACTATTGGAATAAGTTTTGCATTAATTTAATTTATTTAATATGGAATTAGTTCTGATGATCATTTCCATTACTTTCCATCTTTTTTAATGAGATGCTGCATCGTCTTGGGAATAAACAATACATCATCGCCATCGAAACTATCTTTTTCCGGGTAAGCAATCTCCTTAAAAGTTCCAAGTTTATAGGGATCCATATCAACATAAGCGTAAAATTTATACCCTTTAGCTCGAAAATAATCCATTATCGGTACAATGAGCTTAGATTATTCTGAATTTCCGCCGCGGGCCGCAATATACTCAACAAAGAGGATTAGATTTGGAGAACGTTAAACCACACCCCTTATTCCTTCAAGAGCTTGCCTTTCCATGCGTTAGACATCAATTAGGGCGAAATCGAGAATGAGATCTTTTGGCAGAATTTCATCAATCCTATCCATTGTAACTGGAATATGTTAATTTTGATTATTACCATTACTCTCACTTTTTATTTGTGCTGCTCCAGTATTGCCTTAACCTACATTTAGAATACCGCTTGACTTCTTATCTGAGACTCCCATTTCGTAGATCGTGAACTGCTTTTAGAAATGATTGTGGGCAATGCTTTTTTTTAGGATACGAACATTAGTAGGATTGGGTTAAATGAGGAAAAATCTTGATTCTGGTCCCATTTCCTTAGCCATGAGCATTGATTAGAAGCCTACATGAACACCAGCATTCAAGAATACTCCGCCATAAGGTACGAGATTTCCTATCAGAGTGATTATTTCAGGATATTAATTTCCACGTTCAGCGATCCATGATGATAAAAGTCCATCATGAGAATCAATATATATCTGATGACCATATCGAGTATTTGATAAGAACTCCCTTTCTTTTCTTTCTTTAAAAGCTGTGAGGTTGTTTCCGGGCCAACTTGGTCTCATGTGATAGCCTTTTGTTTTGTTGTAGTAGATAGTGTTGCTCATCATTTTAATATGATTTACTTGGAGATTGTTATCTTTAACTAGGTTTTCCAGTGATTTCCTTTGAGCGACAATATCTTCGCCTAATTTTGTGATTTAGTTCTTTTGCAGGATATCATTCGCAGCTAATTTTGTGAGTTAGTCTTTTTGGACTGCACTCTCTTCAGTTAACTTTGTGAGTGAGTCTTTTAGTCTGGTATTATCTTCAATTATTTTTGTAATTTGGTCGGTCTGCATCGTTGAACCTCCAGCCACTCCAGCGATTCTTGTGAGTTAGTTTCTTTGGATGACATTATATTCAGATATTCTTGCTAGTTAGTTCCTTTGAGTTGTGAGTTAACTCTTGATGTCATTTGCTTCTCCGTAAAGTCTTGCCGTAAAAGAAATAACCAAGACCATAGCCAAAAAGATTATGACTAAGGAGACTAAAATACAGTTGGTAATCTTCTCATAGTTTTGTGTTGAGATGCATCCTCTTTCTCTTTAATTCCTCCAAGAAAGGGCTTGAAGGGTCTATTATTCATTACCTTGCCCACGTTGACTTAATCGATTACGATTTGAAGAGGGCTGCGATAAGGAAACTTCCTCATTCACGCTTTAGTTCATGAATTCTTAATTACTGGATATGTTTACAATTGTTAATGTAAATTAATAGGCAAATAGCACGTATCCTCATCATGCATAATGAATCAAAAATCAAAAATAAATCAGCCATATGAAGGCAACACCAAAAGATGTGACTGACTTCATCTATTACTAAAATGAATCCTGATTTCAATATCTTTAACAACTTCGCAAAGAACACAACTAGGCAAAACGCCGAATGCATTTAGTTGCAGTTTTTAGATTATTGAAGGAATAAATCGTATCGCCCTGAAAGATCCTGCTCCTTCATCCTTTCAAGATATTTTTCAAATCAAAACTTACTTACCTAGGAAATTATTCATTTTACTTTAGGAATGAGACCATTTGAAAGGAGATTTGCTCCTTATTAATATCTCGACGATGACAATAATTATGATTCTTACACTTGAGTGATGATGATTTTAAATGGCATATTCTTTTTGTCATGCTGGACAAATAGATCATCAAATATCCGACCAATAAGTCTCTTGGTTGCGAAAATTGTGTTTTAAGAGAGTTAGTGATGGCTTGCCTCTTGGCAGTTGCTCCAACTAACTTTTCTATTTCCTTTTATAAGGAGTTGGTGTTTGATATAAATCCTAATAATGAACATTAAACAAAATGTCAGAATTTTGTATAGTTGTTAATTATTTTTAATTGATGTGATGGTATTTATCAATAATTTTAAAAAATCGAATTAGTTGAATTTAATTTCAAGGAAAAGTATCATATTATTGAATTGAAGTCAAAAGTAATTGTATTGATCCAAATTGGTCCACAATAAAGTCAACACATCGAGTCAGAGAATAAAGGGCATATTAATTATTTATAATTTAGTTATAATTCAAACAGTGAGATTATATTCTCATTTTCTATTTGAAAACATAAACTGAATTTATAATATTTAAGAGAAATTCCATTTATTTATGAGCTTTATAGATTAAGATTTCATCACATAGTAATAGGAATAAAGCTAACAGTACAAAGACAATTTCTAATCAAATTACAATGTACTTTCTCGCAATATAGCATTTGTTCATGCCTTAGACTATCTCATTTTGGTCAAAAATATAATTAAATCAAAGGAAAACATTGAAGAAAAAGGATTGTAAGATTAGTAACTTAAAAATATTCGCCCCATCGACAGTTCAGTCTTTATTGGGCGACAAATATCTGACAACTTTTTAGATATAAAAAAATAAAAAGGAGAAAATTAGCCCTTTGACTCTAATGATATGTTTAAACTGGTAATCAGAACATTTAAAAAAGAACTGATTTCTGCAATAATAATTTACTGCATATCTGCTGTTATCCGTTTGGGATTTTCAGTACTAATCCTGTATCTCTTAAACGCTGTTGCTGATGGAGATTTAACAATAGCCTACATTTATTGTGCAATCTTGATCATCCTTTGGTATTTTGTCCAATAGACCAAACATTTAGCCTCTATGTAATCTCAAATTATGGCTACGAGAATAAAAGCAGCCCTAATTATTCTTTTATATGGTAAAGTATCGAAGCTAACAGCGTATATCATTAAATCCTCATAACTTGGAAAAATTACAAACCTATTGTCAAGCGATTTAGGAGTAATTGAAGTTAAATTGAGTTTGTTTCTCAATGGACTTAATTTTCCAATTACTATGATTGGAGTTACAATAATCCTAATTTCCAGATTAGGATGGCCTGGAGTATTAGGAATCGTTATAGTTTTACTGGTCGTTCCTATTGCCGTCGTCATTGCAAAAAATAATAGTTCACTAATAAAATAAATCAATGTTTACAAGGATAAAAGAATACAAACAACGGCCCAAGTTATCGAAGGAATCAAATACATTAAAATGTACAGCTGGGAAATTGCCTTTCGAAGGATTATACAAAGCCTAAGAGAAAAGGAAATTTTTAATTACCAAAGACTAAGCTTCCTCCGATGTTTGCTGAGATCTATTGGAAGCTCAATCGGGTACTGGGCTGCGCTTGTCATGTTTGTAGTCGCCCACTACGCTCAAACTGACTTATCTCTCGTAAAAATCTTCTCAATATTATAATTAATAGCAAATTTCAAAGCTTCGATCTTTATGCTTATGGGATGTCTTGAATTTTTCTTTGAGATAAAAGTCGTTTTTGGTCGTTTTGCGAGTATTTTTAGCATCTAAAACACCTGCATGATTCAAATAGATCCTAACACCAAAGAGCCAATTCTCAAACCAGAAAATAAAGAAATTGGATTGAGCACTTAAAAAAAATAAACTTAAAAAAAATAACCTGGCATTTAGCTATTAAATAGCATAGAGAATTTATACTACGAAAAATAGAATAAAAGAGGCAATGCTCCTAAAGATAGCCATCAGTAGTTAATGAACGAATAAATATAATTTGAAACCAGATAAAGGTCAGTTATAAAAGGATAAATTATCTTTTAAAATTTTAACGGATACTGGAAAAAAGATCTGAACACTCCGTCCTTAAAGGATATTAACCTTAGGTTCAGCAAGTCAAGGTTTTACGGCATCACAGGCAAGGTCGGATCGGGTAAAAGTGGACTACTTGGCGCCATTCTGCAGGAAATACCCTATTACTCAGGAGTTGTCAAAGTTAACGGCTCAGTATCCTACGTAGAGCAGGAGCCTATCATATTCTCAATGACTATTCGCTAGAACATCCTCTTTGGCAAGCTATTCAATCAAGAGTTATACGACAGTGTCATCTATGCCTCCTGCCTTGAGCCAGATTTTGGGACTTTTGAAGAAGGTGATAAAACAATGGTTGGAGAGAAAGGAATCACTTTGTCGGGTGGTCAGAAGGCGAGACTAGCTTTGGCTCGAGCCCTCTACGCATAATCAGACATCTATATATTTGATGATCCCATTTCAGCCGTTGACTCTAAGGTAGCAAGACTGATAAACTAAAGATGTCTGAAGCCCTTGAGTAAAAGTAAAACTGTTATCTTAGTGACTCATCAAATCAGCTATCTCTAGGATTGCGATGAGGTGATCATCTTGGATGATGGAACTATCAAGGCCAAAGGATCTCCAATGTAATTAAAGAAGGAACTGTAACACATCAGTAAAAGCACAGTTATAAATGAGGAAAATCAAGTGACTGAGTAAATAGCTGCCCAATCTATGTAAGGATAGTAATAGTAAATTGTCTAACACATTAAAAGTTTAAAATAAGAAAAAATACTTTGCTAAGAGTTAGCTAAAATAAAGGCTTCTTTTAAGGAATAGAATGTAACTGTAACTTGGAGTACTTACAAAAAATATTTTTTATACAGTAGCTCAAATTATTGGCTAATGCCCATAACTATTCTGCTATTTTTAATTAGTGAAGGTATCCTAACGGCTTTCTTACGATTTCTTGCGATGTACATATTAATAGAAGAAGGTCTTTCGAATCCTTTTGATCAAAATTTTGGTCTATACTGGGGGATTCTCGGATTATTGGCTGCACTTTACTTTATAATTTCAACAATAAAATACTACTTGTTGTATACTTTAATCCTCAAAACAAATTAAAAAATTCACTAAAATATGATCAATGGCATCGTTCGCAGTCCATGTGATTTTTTTGACTCTACTCCTTCAGGAAGGTTGACCAACAAGTTTTCGAATGATCTGGGAATTCTGGACAACACACTTGCTTTTGCTATGTGTGATCTGTTGTAAGGTCCAGCCTCAACTTTAGTTGCTATGGGAAATATCTGTTAAATTGATCTGTACTTCATTCCTCCAGTCGTAGTAGTATTAATAATCGTTATTTTGTTCTTTTTATATTCCCAAAAGACAATGATCGAATGCAAACAAAGGGATTTAAAGAACAAAAGTCCTCTCTTTAGTTTCTTTAACGAAACCATCAGTGGACTAGTGCAGATCAGGACATATGGTCGCAGGAAAAACTTAATCAGTCAGTTTACTAAATTGATCAATAAGTCATCAAAAGCAGCTTTTTCATATGATCTTGTTACTCGAGCATTCGCTTTTTATGTGACTGTATTCGGAATCATATTAATGGCCATTGGTATGGAGGTTGGCATTCAGCAATCTACACCTGTAAGCAGCGGACTTTATGGAATGACAGTTATATTCCTTATTGGATTTAGCTAACTGGTACAATGGTATTTACGACAAATGAATTTGGTCGAAAGTTTGATGCTCAGTAGCGAAAGAACCTTCCAAATTATAAACTTAAAATCAGAGAAGTCTTTGAGAACTGAGTATGACGCTAAAATAGGACTAAACTAATAAGTATAATCCGCAAACAAAGACTAAGATTTACACGTGGAGTGGCCGCAGCACCCTTCTGTCTAATTTACTAATCTGTCAGCCAAGTACAAAGAAGACCTGCCTTTGATCATCAAGAATATAGATTTTGCTGCCCTCCCTTACCAAAAGGTTGGCATTGTGGGGAGGACTGGAGCCGGAAAGTCTTCAATTATCCAAGCACTCTTCAGGATCATAGAACCAGCAGCAGGTTCGTCCTACAAAATTGGAGGGCACAATGCCTTAGAAATGGGTCTGCACTCTCTGAGACAGCATATTTCGGTGATCATGCAAACGCCCTTTCTCTTCAAAGGCTCAGTCAAGCAGAACATTGACCCCTTTAACTCTTTTGAAGAACAACACATTTGGAGAGTATTGGAGGAGTCAGGACTGAAGTAGCACGTCGAATCGGTAAGTCTTTCTTAACTCAGTTACCCTAACAACTCGAAACCGATATTTCAAACACTTCCGAGTCATTCTCTGTCGGACAGAAGCAACTGCTGTGTCTTGCGAGAGCGCTGCTGAGACGAAACAAGATTCTGATCCTTGATGAAGCCACCTCCAATGTCGATATGAGGACAGACGACTTCATCCAAAAAGTATTGAAAGAGCGCTTTGCCGATACGACAGTCATCACAATTGCGCACCGACTCAACACAATTGCCGACTACGATCAGATCTTCGTCATGGAGAGAGGAAAGGTCATCGAATGTGGTTCGCCCTACGAGCTCATCCAGCGCGAAGGCACCTTCTATGAGATGGTGCAAAACACAGGCAAGAACGCAGCTCTAATTATCTAAAAGGCAAAGAGCAGCTTCGAATCAAAGAGAAAGTTATAAAAATGTTGATGATTCAAATTGTTAATTAATTTAATTACAATCAAATGACTTTAATAAATATATTATCAATTTGTCATCCTTAAGGCGAAATATTCTTGAAAATTGAATATTTGGTAGTTTGAAAATAGTCACACTCAATCTTTTCTCTTCATCTGCTATATCAGAATTTAGATGAATTTCAACGTCTATCTTTAAAGAGTTGAGGTTTATTGGTTCTTTAACTTACATCTGTTTATAGATGTAATGTAATTTAAGTTGCTTTTTAACAACCTTTGAATAATAAGGTTTTTCCTGAAAATTGAACAATTGTTTTTTTCTATTGTACATCTTCCTTACGAAATTATATTTATTAACTTCTTATTCAACAGTCCTTTTTGACATTGTGATTTTTATAGAAGTACACTTATTTTGAGACAAGTATATGACTGTTTTTATTTATTAACAAAATAGATTTGCTTCTATTAATTAATTAATTACAAAGAATTCAAGATTCATAATATGACTATAAATACGATATATAGTATTTAGATCAGCAAATCAACTAATATTAAGCAACATTTTTGACTAAAAATGGCTGCAGCTTTCTTTATATCGATATTATAAGTTTATCTAATTCTGATTGGCTTAAAATAATCGATTTGGATAAAACTTATCTCATCAAAAAGACGATGATCTTTAGCAAAGATCAACGAATCATGTTCACAATCATTAATCATAAATATGCTGATATCTTCTAACTCTAAAAATTGGATTAATCACTCTTTTTGATTTTTACCATTTGGTTGCACAATTCTATTAACTTTCGATAACTTCTTCTAGAGTCTCTTTCCATTTTTCTGCTTTAATTATTCCTTCATTTGAATGGCAACCAGCATTGCTTACAATAGACCGACTCGGTTGCGGAGCTGAGTTACATACATCTTACAATTTAATTTTAACGAATAGCTTACCCCAAGGCATCTTCTAGTAGTTCGACTTTAACGACGGGATCTTAGACTGAAATTGGTCTCGTTTCCTTTTCTTTTATCGTTTTTTTAACCATGATGGTTATTGGCACAAAATGGTAATGTCAAATAATAAATGCTAGAAGGCACTCATAATAAAGTACTCATCATAGTTGAATTTCTTCTCGTACTCTCTTGTGATCCATATTTTTCAGCAGCTTCTGGAGGTCACTCTCTTTCCTCTTTTTTGTGAGGCCCAGCCCTTTGGCAAAAAGGATATCCATCATGCCTGTATTCGATTAATCTTACTTTTAATTTCGTCATCACTTTCGAATTTTCGTAGAAGGAAGAAAATGAATATTTTCAGTTGATTCATTGTTTCCTCATCCTTTAGCAATTCTTGAACTGAATAATTTATGGATCCGCTTAAACTTTGTTTCACCTCGTCATTTGTAATTCCTCAATCCATAAATATATACCTCTTTGGAGTAATCCTACGAGAGTTTGTACACTTCTTTCAGAAGAAAAGACTTATTAAATCAGTTTGGTGAAGGCCTCCTTTACCTAAGGTGAACTGGCCACGTCTGCTATTGTTTTTTTGAGAGATGTTTGAACCTCAGGATCAGCCACTAGATTTAAAACTAACTATTTGGAAGAACCCTGAAGAGACTTGAACCCTTAATAAATTATATACCTACATGAAGTCTGCATTTTTTAAAGCCGATAAAAGCAGATTAAGAATATCGGCTACGAATTTGTCCTCCTGAATAATGCTGTTCACGAACTACAGTCCTTAGTGTTTAATATTATCATCGGCGAGGATAGACCCTACCAAAGCCTTCGCGCTACTTTAGAAAAATACTACAAGTTTTAAGTAATTTGGAATGGCGGCTTATCCTTCTGTAAAAGATTGTTAAGTGCAAAGGAGGCTTGATAGGTGATGTATTATTTCAAAGCTATTGCATAGGGGGAGTACAATGGATATGAGGCCACTACTATTACCAAATATATTTTGTATTTATGAGGACGGATATGATGCTTGAACTCCTGCCACTCATGTTCTATGTTGAGGCGTTAGCGTAAACTTTTCAGTGGACTTGGCAACCAATGAAAGAGTCTTCTAAATAGCGACATCTATCACAAATAATCTTAATTATTAAGACTAACAATACAAACAATCTTCAATGCTATTTTTACTTAAAATGATGGCTTTTGATAATATTTAAAAGGGGAAATTGATTCTAAATGAGTTTTACAAAAATCAAAAATAGATAGATAAAAAGATGTGGCTTAATATGATGGGTTGAGATAATACCTAACAAAAAGTATAATATTGAAGAAAAATTAATTTGTTGTATTTTCTGTATCATAGAATTTAAATTAATAATAGAAAACAATCCAATTTTTGTTAAAGTAAATCTGTAATGGTTTTATAATGGTAAATCGATTCGAAAGGCAGAAAAAGATCATTGTTTGCCATAAATAGAAAGGTAAATTGAATTTTAAAAAGGTATCTCCCATAATCATTATTACATATTTTCGAACACGCTTATAAAAGCATAACAGAAATATACTGTAATATTGTTTATTTCCCATATTGTAAGTTCAAACAGCCTTTTTTACATTTTTTACTCATCCTTGTTTTCATTTTTGTTGCCCTTTTTATATTGATATTCTTTTTAAATTTAAATAAAAACTAAACCAAAATGGCAATAGATTACCTTATAGTGTTAATATTTGCTAAGACAAGGCAAAAATAGTAAAGTTATTCATTTGGAATACATTATTGTTATTTATTTTAATCTTGAATTATAATTAGAACGCATAGTAAGATTATATTGAGCACATATTCCAAATCCTACTTAAATAAATTATATACAAAATATGTGCATTATATCAGATTAAACTAATTCGTGATGATTTACCTTACTGACAATTCATATTGGCAAAGCAACTACTTTTGGTACTATCTGTAAAGCCATCCTCAATAAAATAAATGGCTTTATCCAAATTATTAAACTCTAAACTATTGTTAACTTTCTCCAGTATTCGGACAGGCAGACATATATTCTCCAAAAATGCCATAGCTTGAACAAAATCAATAAATCCAAGTAGATTTATTGAATTAATAAGAAGAATAGTCAAACAATCTCTTTAGACCAACTTCTACAATGAAATACGTCAAGAAAAATGCTGAATCCAATGTAATTAATCGTATTTTTTCGTACTTAAGCATGCGTTCTAAAAGTTAAAGCATAGTTGGGAATATTTTTAAAGGAAATATTGAAAAGAGCAATATTTACTATGAAGTGATGAAAGAAATAAGGAAGAAGAATAAAAAATACATCAATCGATGCTATATAAAATAATTAATGGCATTATTACCAAATCACTTGGGCTTTAAATTGATATAAAATTCTGATAGAAAAGATGTTTTAGGAATAGAGGAAATGAAAAGGACAATTAGAGTTTTAATAATTTACTACATGAAGGTTAGCTACGTTAGTTCAATTTTAACCAGCAAAAAATTGGACAAGGATACTATTCATGAACATCTTTAAAGAGGAAAATGTGTACTTTCTTATCTTACAAATCAAATTAAGATTAACTAGCCTTGAAATTGATGTTAATACGAAATTTTATATGATTAATAACATACTGGTAGGAAGCATGTATTATTTATATTTTACAAATATTAATCTGTTATATTTTCACAAGATTCATTTATATAAAAGGATATCCATTTTTATTAATATTTAGAATTATGAATCATCAGTTTCAATCAAAAGTCATTCATTATTTTAACAAGAGAAATTGTGTGATTCTCCTTTAATATTTCCTGAAATAATTTTACTCTGATATAAATTGAGCTCATTTTTATAATTTGAAGTTATAAATCCTCGATTTGAATGCATTTGTATGTATTCGTTTTGTGTTTATGCCTTTTTGGAAATGGAACTACTCATCCTCATTGATGAAAGAGCTTCAACGGAATTCTGTTGATTATTAAAATGTTGACTCAGAGGATTGCTTTCACCCATAATATTGTCAGTTTGAAATTAAATTTTTGGTTAGGGATAAGAACCAGGTATTTGAGATTTGAATATAAAAGTCGGGTTATGGCTAGCAGATATTAATGTATGATCTGATTGATGACCCCTATTCTATTATACTGATTCATCTGTAAAAGATAATGTGTTTTTGATATACTTTTATTAAAAATCCTTAAAAAAGTTAGACAATTTATGTTATTTGGCTTCTTTTATTTATGAATCGTCATAATTCTCTTCCTCACAATAATGTTTTAAGATATGTTGAACTACTTCATCAGCTTATTTATTTTTAGCACAACTCATAATTGAGTTTATCTTGTTTGTTGAAGTATTTTGATTGAAGCATTTCATTAATTCATCAATAGTAGTAGCTTAGTTTATATATGCATTATTTCTTCTACTTTCAAGATCATATTGTGAAGTATTGCGTACTGTTTTATTTGTTGATCTCACATTTTCAAGAGTGAGAGAATTGTCATTGAATTAATCTTCCTCTTTTATCATAGATCTCTAAAAATTGGAATCATTTTCTTCCTTTATGATTTGCTCATATTTACTTAAACTTTATTCTGTATAGATTAAAGTATTAAGATTATGCATTCGAATTACATTCACTACTACGAATTCTATCTTATGATTAAAGTTATATTTTAGTGATATTTG
>Ga0302268_1001698_pt1 | contig 11422 bp, 12 predicted proteins | sample III_Bog_E2_1_FD_194554 | JGI IMG/M metagenome (GOLD analysis project Ga0302268, IMG submission 194554) | Peat permafrost microbial communities from Stordalen Mire near Abisko, Sweden - III_Bog_E2_1 | ecosystem: Environmental > Terrestrial > Soil > Wetlands > Peat | place: Sweden: Abisko...
CAGATTTCATTCATACAGAGCTCATCAATGATAACATGTTTCAATTTTAAAGTTTCCAGATCATGATATATTTCAAAGAATTTTTGTAAATCTGTTAATTCAGGTTTGAATGTTGACCCGTAAGTCAGTGGCATGACATTAAATTTTTTTAGATCACTCATTGCATATTTGTTCATATATTTTATAACATCAGTTAGTGCAATTGTGGATATCAAATGTAATTCTATTATTTTTGAGGATCCAAGAAAATTAAAAAATTCATTTAAAAATAATTCATTGTTTTCAATACGATTTATTATCACAAACAGTCCAATTGAATCAGAATATTGTGTGTGATTATTATTGTAAATATTTGAGTAATCAATCAAAAAGTATATTTTATTGTATGATTTGCACAGATTAAAATTATCATATTCAATAACACTATTGGGCAATAAACATCTATAATTATGTTCAGTCATTTATTATAAAATAATATTATATGTATTTGTCTTATAAATCACATTTCATTTTTTTTAAGAAATCAGTTGTTGAGTAATAGACAATTAATAAGAATACCATCCAGATGCAGTCATAATTGATAATACATTCAATGCACATTTTTCTATCATATCCTTGATTTTCAATGTCATAAGCTTTAATGCATATTACACAAGCTCTTCTAACACATATGCGCAAAAATTCATATATTTATATTGACATGTTTGTTTGCACATGGAACAAAATTTATAATGATAATCTTTATTTTCTGATATTGTGTATTTACCAATGCGATGTTCAGTCATTAATATTTCATAATATTATTATTCCACATCTTTTTTATTTTATTCTCTGTCCAACCAAAATGGTTTTTTATGTTTCGACTTATCCAATTCCAATATTTGATTGTTCATGATTGACAGAACATATGGTATGATACATTGTTTGAATATTGTTTTAGGTATATATTTTTTGATTATTTTATTTTTATTATTGGAGATTAGCAATAATATTTTTAGTATTTTGCAATTTTTTTTATTTAATGATGTGTTGTAGAGTATATCATTAATAAAATACGAATTATTGAATGTTTTAAAGTTACCAAAACATTCAATACAAATGGAAATTTCTTCAATGTCATAATTTTTGAACATTTTATAATATTTGAAGCATTCATCACAACCTTTTCGTTCACATGCTTTACATACAATTGATTTATTAATTTTGCGCACATGATTACTACATATATCACACGACTCAGTATTGAATATTGGATCTTCCCACATGTAAAGTTCTCCTATTTTATGTTTTATCATTAATATTAATTATTGATGAAATTGTCTAATTATTACATTGATATTTCAATTTTTATAAATAAATTTTATTCAAAATCTTTATTTATAATGGACAAAACATATGGTATTATGAGTTTTCTGAATATTAGTTTATATATGTATTTTTTAATGTTTTTAATATGTTGTAAATTACTATAATATGGTTTATTTGATTTAGCATAGATAATATTATTTATGAAATATGAATGATTCATTGTTGTGAGACTTTCAATACATTTTACACATAATACGAAAATTGTGACTGACTCTTTTTCTCATTAAATAATCTATAACGTCCATTTTTAAAAGTTTTAACTGAAATATATTTAAAACAATCATGACAACCTTGTTTTTCACATGCATTACAATATATGTTATCATCTTCTATATATAATTATCACACATATCACAAGTAAGATTTTGATATGCATATTCTTCATACATACAATAATCTCCAATTTGGTGAAAAGTCATTAATATTTATTATTCATTAACTGTATTATAAAATATGAATGATTTATTGTTTTTATGCTGTTGATACATTCAATGCACAACCAAAATTCGCAAAATGTATCTGTTTCATTTTTAAAAACATTACTTCCAGTGTGTGTATTTGTTATTTTCCAACATTTCATACATTCATCGCACATGAATCTATTGCATAATGAACAATACAATGGACATACACATTTTTGGATAGCATTTATTGATTGGTTGCAAATGTGACATAATATATGATAGAATGGTTCAGTTTGTTTTTGTGATATATTAAAAATTCCAATATTAAATTCTGTCATGAATTGCTTATTATATGATTTATTTAATTATTATTGTGTTATTTTCAACTTTTTATACAAAAAAATTGAAATTCTAACATATTGCAAACTCCTTTAATTTGGTATTATATTAAGAATTTCTATAAATACAAACAAAATTAAGTATAATGGAGATTCAAAATATAACACATGATTTAAGAAAATTTAAAACAAATATGATCAAAAAAGACAACAAATTTCAAAAGGTCATAATTGTACCAGAAAAAATCAAACATGCAATACTTTGTGAGGTAGATTGCATACCAAATGTTCCACAAAGAAAACCAAGTCATTGTTTTGATTTTTCAGAGATTCCAAAAAGAAGAGTTGATTATATTTTTTCTGATGAATTTTCAACAGTTGGGAAGAATATTGAGTATTGCTCTTGGTTCACTGAATATAAATCTGCTGATGTGAAACTAAAAAAATGTAATTTAGATCAAGCAGTATTTTACATTGAATTTGCAAATGTGACATATGGATTTTACATTGACAATAAAGATGATGACGTTTTTGTGTGGTCAATTGAGGAAGAATTTCTATACAATATTGACATGGGAACTCGTGGTTATGTTGTTAATCATGATAACGATACATCCACTTTTTATTCTTTAGAAACATTAGAAATTATAAAGTTTGTTTCTCCAAAAAAGAACGGCAATGCATATAATTTTGAATTACTTCCAAATGGTGAAGTGTACATAGAACATTGTGAAAGAGTTGAGTTGGAGGATGATTTCAAATATGTTGATAAAATATATTATTTAGATAGATCAATGATAAAAATCAGTAATTTTTACCTTTGTATGAAAAACACAGAAAAAGTAAATGATACAGAAAAACCTCCAAAATTCATCAAATACTTGATTTATAGAGAGCTTTACAAAAATTGAAATTTTGATTGTATGTATATTTTTTTATTTAAATAATGTATTATAATGAACATAATTCATGATTTGATGAATAATGCAACTAAGAGTATAGAAATAAATAATAGAAAGTATGATATTATTATTATTCCAAACAAGAGAAGAAAAGGTAAAGTTTATAAGATAAATGCAATACCAAATGTGGAATCAAGAATAGAATTTAGACCATTTGATTTTTCGAGACTTTCAAAGAAAAGAGTTGATTATATTTTTTCTGATGAATTTTCAACAATTGATAAAAAATTTGAATACATCGATAGAATGGATATGTATCATAGTGGAGATAATATAAAGATACTCAAAGATTCAAGTAATGTAACATTTTATGTCGAATTTGGTACATTGGTTTATGGTTTTATTTTTAAGGAACAATATGTGTACATTTATAGATTGGATTTATACTATTCAGTGCTGGGAAATTATGTGATATTACAGGATAATTCAGTAATAATAAATGACTTGCGTGTTAATGGTTATGTTATTGAATATATGAATGACATATGTACTTTTTTTGATATAGGTACATTTGAAATTATTGATTTTGATTTTAAAGATACAAAATACATAAAATATCAAAGATTTCATGTTTTTCCAAATGGTGAAATGTTTGTGGAGATTTATAAAGATCACGTGCCAATATATTATTATTTGGATAAATTATATTTTGGAAGGATAGAAAATCTATTATTATGTATAAAAACTTTAGAAAAGAGAATACATCCACCAAAACCAATAAAACAAATGATAGTGAACATGTATTGTCAAGAACAAATAGTGCTTACCAACTGATTTTTTATAACAAAATTGTCTTGTATCTACTGACACTTGTATTATTTTTAAAGAAGTATTCTTTGAAAATAACTGATTTTTTTATAAAAAAATTGAAATTCTAACATATTGCAAACTCCTTTAATTTGGTATTATATTAAGAATTTCTATAAATACAAACAAAATTAAAGTATAATGGAGATTCAATATATTACCCATGATTTATCAAGGTTACCAACAAAAATTATTAACAAAGATAACAAAGAGTATAATATTATTATTATTCCATTAAAAATTGTACATGCAAAAGCAATAGAATTAGATAGAGAAGATTCAAATTCATCACCAATAATGAAGAGTAATTTTAGATTTTCTGATGATTTTTCGACAGAGAATAGACTTGTGATGTATTGTTCAGCATTTACTACAAATAATGATCAAAACACAATGGAAGAAATAGATTCCGAGGATAACGCAAATTTTTATTTTGAGTTTGGTTTTACAACATATGTTTTTTGTTTTACCAAAGATAACAGAGTGTTTATTTGGATATTGCAGGAATCACCAGAGCCAAAATGCAAAGAAATTGATTTAATGAGAGGATTTATTATTAAAAATGAAGATTCGAACAAATATTCTTTTTATGATTTGGTAACTTTGGAGACAATAATCTTTAGAGTACCAGAGGCCACCACATGCAAAAACAACATATATTTTAATCCTCTACCAAATGGCGAATTAGATATAGTATATGAGGATAAAGAAGATGAAAATAATACAATAGAGACTACTTATATATTGGACAAATCAATGACAAAAGTGGATAATTTTTTGTTACTCATAAAAGAAAAGTATCAAAAAAAAATTCCAAGACCAATTCAAAAAATGATAATTAATATATTTTATGAGATGAATTATTGATAATTATTTATTTTGTTTATGTAATATTTTTTTTATTTTTTCAAGTATATTTTGTTGATCCATGAATATGTAATTATATTTTTTGTGGATGTCTTTACATTTTTTATTATTTTCTTTCCATTCAGACAAATTGATGACTCTTAATAATTTTTTTTGTATTTCATTTGGATTTTTGAGCCAACTATCAAAAAACCATTCTTTTCTTTCCATTAATTTTGTTGTTTGTCTAAAAAATCTTTGTTTGAGTATGTCATTATCATCCATGTCAATATAATATTTATATTTTGTTGGGATTTTATAAAAAGTATTATTATTTTCATCCATATTTCCAAGACACATTTCAGATGATAATCCTGTGAATATGATAGGTTTATTATATTTTTCTGTGAAATTATAAATGAATTGTTGATAATTTTGGATTCCAGTTTGTTTATAAAAATCAACATGTAGGTCATCAAGATCTTTTACTATAATATTTTCTTTGAATTCTTGTGATAATATATTACCCATTGTTGATTTACCAGATCCTTGTGCACCAGAAATATGAATTATGATTTTGTTTTGCATTATAATAAAAGTTATGATAAATTTATTCATAATTTAATATTGTTGATAAAATAATAAATAATATTTTTTATTGTAAGAATTCAGACTCTCTTCTATTTTTATCATAAAATCAATATCATTTTGCATTTGCATTTCACAACACACTTTACAATTTTGTTTATTTTTCACACATTCAACAATTTCCCAGATTTGTTGATTTTCAATGTATGTATCATCAAGATAATTTTTATTGATCAATGTTAAGATATTTTTCATTTCATTTCTTTCTTTATCAGTGTGATTATAATTTTCAACTTTATTTCCAAAAGCTTCCATAAGTATTTCATCAGATGAATCTGGTTCTGCATAATAGTTTTTATTTTTTGTTTTCACAGCAGTTCTTTTTATTCTTTGATTACTGATATCATGAGTTTTATTGTTTTTCTTTATTTTTTTGATTGATTTTGACATTATAAATAATATTTATTTGTGTGATTTATGTATGTTTCTATTATGATATTTCAATAAAAGAGATAGCAATCAGTTCATTTTTCAATTTTTTTGATAAAAAGTTGAATTTTAAATGACATAATCATTTAAAAATATTATACAAAAAGTAAATGATAAAGTCAATAATAAAAAAGATCAAAACAAATAAATTTATATTTATGAAGACTTACAAACCAAATACATTAAAATTCAATAATATAAAAATGCATTCATACAATTCATCTGGAGTATTTTTTAAACATTACAATTCAAATCATGATGTAAAGATTAAAAAAGCACATATACCTTCTGATAAATTTGGTGAATTGGAGATGAGTGAGTGTGATTTATTTGGTAAAATAAAGAGAAATGGTGCATTATTACAATTTGTATCAAAAGATATATTAACTTATGACATGTGTTATAAAGCAGTTAAACAACATGGCAGTAATATTAAACATGTTTTAAAAAAAATTTTAGATTATGACATATGTTTTTTAGCAATATCACAACAAAATTGTGGAAAATATTTAAAATATGTACCATACAAACAGAAGACCAAAGAATTATGTTTGGAAGCATTATATAATAATAATGAAGTGAATGATTTATTTAATTTTGTGCCAAGGAAATATTTTGATGATCCTGATTTTGTGAAGGCATGTTGTGAATATTTGGATTTTTTGAATTCACCATCAATAAACAAGATAAAAAAAGAATTTACTAGGGATATTTATCAGTTGAAGAATGTTATATTTGGTTATATTCCAGAGATGTATAAAACCAATGAATTTTTTTTTGGGATTATAGAGAAACATCCACAATTTTGGAATGATATGCCAGATGAATATAAAACAAGAGAGATGTGGGAAAAAATAGTTAGAATAGATCCAACAAAGGTAAAATACATGTCTCATGAATATATGACTTTTGAAATGTGTGTTAATGCGGTTAAGATTGATGGAGAAATATTGGTGTATTTGCCGGATAAATTTAAGAATGAAGAATTATGTACTTATGCATTATCAACTGGAGAGAGATATTTATTTTTTGTACCTGAAAAGTTAAGAACCAGAGAGTTTTGTTTGAAAGCATGTATAATGGCAAATGGTAAAACCATGAAAAATATATTAGAGTATGTACCAGAAGATTTGAAAGACAGAGAGTTTTATTTGAAGATTATAGAATACAATCCGGAATATATCGATTATATACCAGAAAGTGTTATAAATAAGGAATTTTGTGAGTATTTATTTGAGTGTGATATGAAGAAAAATGATGGTTTTCCAAGTGTTTGTGATTCAATAACATCTGCATTTTATTATTTGCCAAGATTAAATTTTGAATATATACCAGACAAATATAAGACCAAGAAGATGTGTGAAAGAATGATATCAAAGTTACCTTTATTACAATATGTGCCTGAGCATTTTAAGGACAGAGAAATGTGTGAAAAAGCAATAGAATTGGATGGGTATCAAATACAATTTGTGCTGGATCGCGAGAGCCGATTTGACAAAGTCCAACCAGAGCCATTTATTACTAGAGATTTGTGTGTGAGAGCAATAGACAATCAAATTTTTAGTTTTCACAATATGGAGTTATTGGATGATGGTATATTACCATTTATTCCAAGGATTTTTAGGGATGAAAATATATGTGATATAACCACAAAGCAGTCATATCATGCATTAAAATATGTACCAGATCATATTAAGGATTATGATTTTTGTTACAAGATAATATTAAGAAATGGTTTAGCATTAAAGTATGTACCAAATTATATTAAAGATTATGATATGTGTATGAAAGCAGTTAAACAGACTGGATATGCATTGGAACATGTACCAGATGAATTTATGGATTATGATATGTGTTTAGAGGCAGTTACTAGTTCTTGTGGAGCATTGAAACATGTACCAGAGTTATACAGATATGATTCTGAGATAATAAGGATATCAAATGATTGGACAAAATCTTTTGGATTATTATTAATAAAATTTTAGTAATAATTATTATATAGTGTCATAATATATGGGAAGCTCCGCATCTAAAACAACACCAGAAACTAAATTAATACCAAAATGTCCGACAAATTGTGCCACTGTCACTGGACCAATAAGCGCAAAACCATCCGCGATTATTAAAACAACCATTACGCCATCAGCAATTCAAGGTGCACAACCAACTATAGTTGTATCAAATTCTACATGTCCTACAGGTTGTACTCCAATTGAGGGATTTTCTGCAATATACAAACAAAATTTTAACGAATTATTTCTTTATATTTTAATTATAATTATTATTGTTATTGCTTACCAGTATTTCAAAAAAATGAATAATTAAAAAAATTCTGTTTCGTTATCAAAATGATGATAAACTTTAATTTTGCAATAAGGATATTGTTGTTTAAATATATTCAGATAATTATTATTACGTGTGTATCTCCATTCAATTGTTAATTTATTTAATTGTGGATAATATAATTCATTTAATGGTTGATCAAAATTGTATCCCAATTTTAGTTTTGATAATTGTGGACAATGTAATTTTTTTATTGGTTGATTGAACTCATAATAAAATGCTAATTTTGATAATTGTGGACAATGTAATTTTTCAATTGGTTGATTGAATTGATGTCCAAATATTAATTTTAATAATTTTGGACATTGTAATGCTTCTATTGGTTTATTGAAATGAACGCCAAATGTTAATTCAGTTAAATTTGGGCAGTTTAAATTATCAATTGGATTATTAAAATTATCATCAAATGTTAATTTTGTTAAATTGTTATATTTGGTGTTATGAATTGTTTTGTGAAAATGACAATCTAACATCAAATTTATGCATTTATTATTAAAAAATAATAAAATATTCATATTTTTACTTGTGATATTTTTTACATATTTTAGATGAGATTCATTATATTTGTTTATTTTATCAAGCATCATATTTATAATCATTACATCACCATCATATGTGAAATATTGCATCATATAATGATTGGTTTTCCTCGATATATTTTTATTTACAAGTGTCATTGAAAATACATCTCTATTGTCCAAATAATCACATATTTTACATATCATATCTTTTGATAAATCATTCATTTTGTTATATTTGTTTGTATTATAAGAAATAGTTTATTATTATACTTTTTCAATTTTTTGATAAATAAATTTTCAGTGTTGTCTTCTAGTATACATTTTATGCACATGTTTATTTTTTAATTTTTTATGTGTAACATTGATTTTGGATTTTTTGTTTGTGATATTTTTTGGTGTTTTATTGAGAATTTGTATGGTTGAATTATTTGTTTTTTTGATTGATTTTAAAGGTATTCCTTTTTGATGATTGGGAAAATGATTTAATGCCATATTGTAATATTTAACATTACAAGTTGAATAATCATGATTCATATACTTCAAGGATGAAAAATGATCACAAAACGTATCAGCTTCATTTCTATTATGCATATCAACAAATTCATCTAAAATATTTATCCATTTTAAGTCAACATTTGGTATATTTTTATGCAATTCTTTAATTGATAAAGTTGGATGATTCAATGATGTGCAAAATATATTTACATGAGTGATAAACATATTTTCTTTTTTGTTTATAACTTTGAGAAGATTATGTGAAAAATCCAAATTATCATACAAGTCAATATATGGTATATTTTTATGTAATTCATCAGTGATAAACATGTTTTCTATTTTGTTTATAACTTTGAGAAGATTATGTAAAAAATCCAAATTATCATATTCTTTACTTTTTACATAACCAAGAAACAAATCATCAATTGAAAAATGGTCATTCAAGTTTTCCACTAATAGTACAATGAAATATTTTCTGTGCATACGACTTTTGAAATTTTCATCATTTGGAAAAATATCAAATCTATAAAATGGCAATTGATCTTTAGATGTGAGGTATTTGTATTCGCTGACAAAAATATTGATGAGATTTGATTCATGCATGGCAATTTTAGTTTTTTGTGACAAATCAATATCAAAGACATAATCATCAAGTTCTTTTTCTTGCAATGTATTTTGGTTCAATAATTTGCAAATTTCATTTATGTGGTCAATGGATATTTTTTCTATTTTATTCATAACTTTTAGGAAATCATGAAGGAAACTAAGATTTGTATAAAGATCACTAGACACAGAGAGTCCCAAAGGAATAGTATTCATAGAAAATTTTGATTTTAATGTTTGTTCGAGTTTTTCATTAAACGTTTTTGCATATTCTTTATTTGGAAAATATTCATTTTTCAATAAAATTCCAAATTTGTAATCAATTGATTTATTGAGATAATCGATTTTGGTGATGTAAAATTCATCAAAAACTGATTCATTATTATATTTGTAATTAATGATTTCACATGTTCTTGGATGATTAATAGAATGTATGATATGTTTATTTACTTTTGACATTGAGAATATATGATTTGTGTATATTCCATTGATCAATTCAAATATAAAAAAACAAAGCAAATACTTTTATTTTCAACTTTTTGTGTATTATAAAATAAGTGCAGTTAATTTACTTTTAGTTTTATTTCATTCAAAGTGCAATTAATACTTGTTTCGCCAATTTCGCTGTAATCATTATTTATGGGAGAGTTATCGATGCATTCACACATAGTGAATTTATTATTGACTAATTCAATGTTCATGAAGGTTTCTGGATGCCAATTACTTCTTACTATGTATGGACCAAATGGTATAGTGCATCTTTTTGTATCATGAATAGTATATTTTTTAAGATAGTGTTTAAAACGCATATTTTGTCCTCCATGTGTTAGATTACTATATAAACTTAATGTAAATCTACTTTTATTTCCAAAAATATATGTACCTGAATTTTCATGTTTCCACTGTTTTACATATTCATCATATGTTTCTTCTGTTATATTGACTTTTTCACCATACCATCCATAATGTTCTGAATTTTTAATTGGTTCCATTGTAAATTCAAATATTTTTTTATTATTTTGATAAATACTGAAAGGTATTTTTTTGACAGTTAGATAATGTATTTGGCATATTATGCATTTTTCAGAACAAGTTTTTTCTACATAATCTATTATTTTGTATGCTAAATATTTAGGTAATTTAATGTTATTTCTTTTTAAAAATACACATATAATATGCATACCAAAAGTATTTGTATAATTGTTCATATATGATCTTATTTTATTTGTGATTAATTCAATGATTTATTTTTTCATCTTTTTTTGTATATTACACTTGATTAATACACTGAGAGTTCCTTTCTGGGTATTACACTTGATTAATGCACTGAGAGTTCCTCTCTGGGCGTTATGATTGATTAATACACGGAAAATTCCTCTCTGGGTGTTACACTTAATTAATACACTGAGAGTTCTTCTCTGGGTGTTACACTTGATTAATACACTGAGAGTTCTTCTCTGGGTGTTACACTTGATTAATACACTGAGAGTTCCTCTCTGGGTGTTACACTTGATTAATACACGGAGAGTTCCTCTCTGGGTGTTACACTTGATCAATACACTGAGAGTTCTTCTCTGGGTGTTACACTTGATTAATACACGGAGAGTTCCTCTCTGGGTGTTACACTTGATCAATACACGGAGAGTTCCTCTCTGGGT
>Ga0302268_1001703_pt1 | contig 11389 bp, 10 predicted proteins | sample III_Bog_E2_1_FD_194554 | JGI IMG/M metagenome (GOLD analysis project Ga0302268, IMG submission 194554) | Peat permafrost microbial communities from Stordalen Mire near Abisko, Sweden - III_Bog_E2_1 | ecosystem: Environmental > Terrestrial > Soil > Wetlands > Peat | place: Sweden: Abisko...
TGACGTGGTTAATTATAACGAAATTATAAAGTTTGATATTAAAGTCTAAAAAATTATCTTATTGAAAACAAAACATTAAACTGACATGAAGTTGGATTTTTAGCTGATTTTCAGTGCGATTGCCATGTAGAATGTTTATGCATGATTAGCCTCCAAACCAGGTTAATTGTGAAGTTGCAGGTAGGTGTTTTCGAGACATCTACTTGCAGCGTTTTTTAAAATACGCCATCTACAAGGATAGCAATTAGGCAGAAATAGTCAACAATAATTAATCAACACTTTAGCAATTAATATTTACCAAAATAAATATTTTTGACTAAGACATTTTAAAGAATAACAAATTTTTTTGATTTCATTTTGCTACATAAAACTAACGGTTAATCTAAAATTTTCAACCAACAAATCTCGTCTAAATTTAAAAAACAAACTCTACAGCCCAACCAAAAACTTTCTTGCTTTACAAAAACATCAATCAGCAAAATACATTCCAACAACACTAAGCAGACAAAAATCTGGCGAAGCCAACCAAGTTCATGCGGCAGAAACTGCTAAATGCGCACTTATGCGCACCTTGCGCTTTATGCCTGCGGCGTTTAGTTAACCTAAAATTTATTGTTGCGCCAGCTGCGGTAAGCAGCCAGTGACCGCAAGGGTTTTATATTGTTAGCTTTTCTATAATTTGTCTTCTAACTTGGCGCGTTGCGGAGCAACGTATAAGTGCGCTCTTCGCTCCTTTGTCGCTATGATATTTTGGTTTTGATGTCAGAAGAAAAACAACATCTTGGCTTTAATTTTTTAAATTGTATAAATCAAGCAGATAAAAAATAAAGCGGCTCTTAAAAAAAACAACCGATACACATCAGATGGTTTTCGGTTAATAAATAAATTTTTTAGGATCAATTTTGAGTTTAGCTTTTTATAGTTTGCTGATCACTGAACACTAAGCGCACCTCATTACACTTTTGCAATTTCTGCTTCAAGAGATCTTGGTATGGTTTGTAGTTTTTAGCAATTTTGATTTGAGCCTCGCCAACTGGTTATGGGGTTAAAGTTTCAAAAATGATTTAGTTTACTAAAACGGCATAGGTGGTGATAAACAATAACCAAAATTATTTTGGGTTTAGCACCCAGCAAAGGTAACGGTTTAACTTTAGCTATATGCCCTTAAATTTTACGATAGGAACGCTTTTAACTTGGTGGAGCCACTACCCTACCTCCAGGGTAGCGAAAATTGATTAGCGGCTTCTAAAACACCTTTTGAAGTTTACATAATTTCAATCTTGCTTAATATTGAGTTATTTGGATGGCATCTTTTTCTAACTCTGGTGTTCGCTTTAACGTTTCAATCTGGTTTAGTTTTTGCGGCCATATCATGATTTCAAAATGCTCACGAGCTGCGGCTAGTGCTTTTTTGCGGCAAGAGGTTTGATAAATCTTTTCTGGTATTCCTGATAAACGTGGCTCAGTAGGCGCAAAAGCAGCTAGCTCTTGTTCTGGTAAAGCGTTTAACCATTCTTGCAACTCAAACGCTTTGGTCTTAGCTTCCATTTCCTGGATTTTTTGAAAACGTTTTTCTTGAGCCACCAAGTATTGTTGTATTGCCTCTTCTCTTGGTGTTAAAACTTTTTCTGGTGTTTTACTAGAATAAGGTTGGCCTTTTTTCAGCATGGCAGTAAGAACCACCGCTGGTGAACATTTAAAATTTTCCGCAGCATTGTTGTGCTTTAAATCAAACGCCAAGGCGTAGATCGAATTTTGAATTATGTCAGCAGACAAAGCCAGCTCTGGACTTTTAGTGTGTTCTCGATAAATTTGAATTATGTGTGATTCGTCAAACCCAATTTCAGATAGAGGGGAGTAATCGATTTGTCTGAAGGATTCTGGTATGTAAGTAGTAGTTATATTAATATTACTACTTACTATAGGGGCATTTGAGTACCGTTCTGAGTACCGTTCTGAGTCCTGTTTGAGTACCGTTTGAGTACCGTTTGAGATCTGTTTGAGTACCGTTTGATTTAAAGCTAATGATACATCATTGTTAAACAACTCTTGATAAATTAGATCTGGTATTCTAAAAATAATCCATCCAGATCTTCCTGTTTTACTTTTATCGATTAATAAAAATTGTTTTTTTATTAATCGATTTAGTGCGGTTTTTATAGTACCTTTTTTAATAATAGTATTTTCACAAATAGTTTCCCGACATAAAGGTGGGGTAATTTTAGTGCCATTTGTTTTGCATAAAGTGTAAATATAAAATAGTAATTTTCGTTGTTTTCCCCCAAGCTCATTTAGTCGTGTTGTTGAGTACCGTTCTGAGTCCTGTTTGAGTACCGTTTGAGTACCGTTTGAGATCTGTTTTGAGTACCGTTCTGAGTCCTGTTTGAGTACCGTTTGAGTACCGTTTGATTTTTTTAGCTGATTTTTGAGTCCTGTTTGAGTACCGTTTGAGTACCGTTCTGAGTCCTGTTTGAGTACCGTTTGAGTACCGTTTGAGTACCGTTCTGAGTCCTGTTTAGTTGCTAAATTATTATCATCAACTATCGGTAAAGTTTCTTTTAATGAATTTTCTACAATAGTTGTTGCTGGAACCATTTTTTTAAATTCATCAAGCATATCCCACAACCCTAACGAAGACGAAGAGTTTTGATTGGTTGAATGTGTACCTTTAAAAATTTTTATACTAGGCATGTTTTTCCTCTATACATCTACAAACAACACTTTTGAAATATTTTTATCTTCTTGTATTGTTTTTTGATTCAAATTTAAAATTTCTTTTGTGAGTAAATCAACATCTTCTTTAGCTGAAGATGTTTTTAATGTGTCGTAGATAGAGCATATATTTGCATATGCGTTAGCAAACTCTTGATTTTGTCTTACATAAGTATCAAACAAGATATTTTTAAAAATAGGATGCTCTATTAGAGCAGTAAGCATTTTTTTTGATAGGTTAGTTCTTGAGTCAAATTTATTGTATATAATTTTTAAGGGAACTATTTTACCATATGGCATGAGTGCTAGTTCCTTTAAATGCTTATGTAGCATTGAAAGTCCTCTAAGACATTGTTTATCTGGTGACACTGGGGCTAATACTTGATCTGCCGCTAAGGCTGCTGCTCCTACAGATCTTCCAAGAGCTGGTGGACAATCAATTATTATTAAATCGTAGTGGTCTTTAATAGAATCAATTGGATCCTTATATACGCGATCCAAGGCTAGATTATTAAATAATATGGTATCATCTAATATAGCATTATCAATTTTACTGGGAAATATGTGTAATCCTGGGGTTATCTCAATGATACTTTCTTTAATTTTTGCTTTTCCTTTAATTACGTCCAGCATTACTGGAAGTTCTTCTGAATCTATACCAAAATGTTCCGTCAAGTTAGCTTGTTGATCTAAATCAATATATAAAACTCTTGCACCATAAAGATTCGCTCTTACCCCTATTGCGTGAGCTATTGCTGTTTTCCCTGAACCGCCCTTTACAATTTGAACAGCAATTACTTTTGTTTTGAATTGAATGTTAAAAATTTTTCTTGCAGTTTCGTAACCAAAATATACTCTATTTTGACTTTTTTTGTGATCTAAATCATTTTGTTTAATTTTTTTTTGAAGTCCTTGTCTTGTTATTCCCATAAATTCAGCAGCATCGGCAGAAGTCATTTTTGGATCCATCGTAATATCCTATGGTTGCAGTAAAAGCAAAAAAACAACACTATACGTAAACTACAATAATAATTAATACGGGTATTGTCAACAGTCGCAAACCTTAATTTTGTAAAAATAATAAAAGCTATGCTTACCTACTGTTTATTAAAAACGTTCGTATATGATATAAATGGTGGCTTATTGCGCGAATCTTATTTTGGGGACTTATTATAAGAAAGCAGAAAAGAATATTCATTATGACATAAGGAATGTGCAACCAGCCGCCATTTGTACAGATTTTGAACAGCTGCAATCTTAAAGTTTAACAAAAATCCCTGTTTTTATAGCCTCAAATGAACTTTTTGCTTTATCTTTAACCAAAAAGTAACTAAAACGTTCGTTTTAGAGAGTATTATTATAATTTTTTAAATGATTTTTTTTCTTCTTTTTTTTGAGTTGCTAGTGTAGCTGGTGTGACAGGATTTCTTTGTACGCCATGTTCAGCTTCTACTTCTTGCATTACTTGTTGAAGTAGAGAAGCTTCTTCGGCTTCTTTGCTTGTTTTCCTTCTTTTAGAGGTATGAGCTGATGTTGTTGCCGGCCTTGATTTATATTCTCTTTCAAGCTCATGAAGTTTTTTAGATAAACTTTCTTGTGAATGTTCAACGTGTGTGCTTGCAAGATCCTGTTTTAGTTGATCTTGAATTTCTTTGATATCACTTAATTCTAAATTACATTGAGCATGAGCTAAAGGATTGCGAGCATTAGAAGAAAAAATTTTAATGCGAGGTAGATGTTGGAGCTGTTCTAATCCTTTGGGGTAATGCTCTAAAACTTGTTTTGTAATTTCTCCTAATGTCAATATTGAATTTAATGCAGCTACTTTTCTTGTTTGGAAAGATTGATCTCTTGTATTAAGATCAATGTTTTTCAGTACTTCAACATAATTGTTAAAAGTTTGTCTGTATAGTTGAAAATTTTGATCATTAGGTAATGTTTGTGCTAAATCATTATGTTGGGTTGCAATTGCTTGATACAATAAAGTGTTTTGCAAGTTGGTTACTGTTTGCTGTTGTAATGCATTTATGTTATTTAAATCATTTAACAAGCCTGGAATGTATATTTGGATAAATGTTTTTATCTTGAGTTGTAATTCTGGGTTATCTAATAATGCAACTCCGTGTACTAATGAACTTCTTAAATAAGACGTTCGTTTAAAGAGTTGGTTCTGTTGATAGTTTCCCTTGTTTCTTAAAGTTCCTAATAATTCTAAAGACTGTTTTAATTTGAATAAGGTGGCATTATATCCATTAGTATCATTTACATCAAAAGATAAAGCTTCAGAAAGCAACTGTTTAGCTATTTCTAAATTTTGTTTATCATTTTCATCAAACATTTATATTTCTTTAATATTTCATACTTTTTATTTTCAGTATAGACAACAAGAACAACAATAGTTATACTACTAGTATATTTATTGAATTATCGGAGAAAAGATGATTACTATAGAAAAATTAAGAAAAGAAGGTTTTTTTGAAGTAATTTCTAAAATTAAAGAATTGGGGTTTTCCTGTGGAATAAATGATATTTATGTAATTCCACCTATTGTTTCTAGAGATACTTTATATTTTATGGTTACTAATAATAAAGGTGCATGTAATTTTGAGAATCTTTTTAATTTTTCAAATTTGATTAGTTCTATATTTAAAACAAAGTTTGATACTCACGTTTATAAAGAAAATGCTCTTTTAGAAGCTATTGATGAAGGATCTGCCTTTAGTAAAAAATATCAAAATGCATTAGAATCAGCTATTTTATTAGATAAATTAGATAAGCAATTACCTTTAGAGATTCAATGGGAACAACAGGCACGGAGCAAAAATGAACATAATACAAAGCGAAGTATAGAATTATCTGCCTGCCAACCTTACGGTGAGATTTATTTACCTCTTTTAAAAAGACAAAAATTAAATCATAGTAACCCAAATATTTCTCAAAATAGTGTTTTAGTGGTTGAAAAAGATAAAACCAATCATTCACAACATCACCCGAAAAGAGCAAGAATGACAGTAGTTTAAATTATTACAAATTCTTCTTTATCAATATAAAAACTTATTCTCTTAAACGACCGTTTGCGATAATAAATTGGTCCGCCCAGATTTTAATGGATTTGTTGGGTTGGGATCTTCTTAAAAACCATTATTGAAATTGTTTTCTTAATACATTATGCTAAAATGAGTTTTGAGAATTAATATCAAAAGTTAATGATTACATTCATGTTTATCATCTAAGTTTTTAATTTCCATTTTAGAAAGACCCGTAATTTTTGAAATCTCACTACAACAGATACCGGCTTGTAACATTTTAAAAGCAGCTAATTTTATGCCTTCCTGTATACCTTGTTGCTTTCCTTCCTGTATACCTTCTTGCATGCCTTGTTGTATGCCTTCTTGCATGCCCTGTTGTTTGCCTTCTTGTATGCCTTTTTGAAAACCTTCACTAACCCATTGCTCTGCCATAGTAGACATAATACTACCCTCCTTTACTAAAGATATTTCATCTAATGCTTCTTTAAATTTTACTTTATCACTAATCTCAGCTTTCTTCATTATATAATATAGCGTGTTATCTAAATAAACCAGCAAATGGTCACGATCAGTTTCAGTTGCAATTTTTAAAATTAACTCTTTTAGTTGGTTTGTTAAAAGCAAAAAATCTCTGTCATATATATGCTTTTGAACTAATTCTAACAACCCAGCTAATTTATGAGTTTTAATTTCCTCATCAGAGAATTTATTAGTATCAATTAAGCGCAATGGACGAAGAAAAAACTCCCTAGCCAAATCTTTATTAACAAACAAATCAAAAAAATCTGTTGGTTCAGGGTAGGGTGTTTTCGTGCCATGATAATATAATAATGGAAATACCAATGGTAAATATTTGCATTTTGGATTTTGTTTTAAATGATTATCAATAATAGCTAATTGGTATTTAATAAATCTAAAAGCCATAAAATGCTTTGCAGTAGATTGATGTTCCAATGCCAGATAGATATATCCTTGCTGCCCATCTTCTACTTTTACTCTATAAACGATATCATCTATTGATTCTCTTAAGTCTTCTTCAATGTAACTTTCTTTACAAATTGCTAAACTATTTAAATCTATTTTAGCTAGTATATTACGTGGTAAATGTGCTTCAAAAAAATCTTTGGCAATTTGTATATCAGACAAACTTTGTCTAAAAAATCGATCATGAGGGTTAGATATTTTATGCATTTAATAATACCCTATTTAAATTCTTAAATTAAGTAATAACTATAATAAAGATTTTTTCTTTATTGGGATAGATCTTAGCTATTTCTTAATTATATATTAACTTGTTGTATGTGTATTACAATTTATTTTTCTCTATGGTTTATCGTGAGCATTTATATATATTGAATAAAACTAAAGTAAAGCAAAATTAATTAATATGTAATTGCATGACTATCTGATGCTGGGATCCAACGATACAAAGTTGGAATAGATATACCAAGATTACGAGCTACATCTTTTGGTAATGAACCAGAAGCAAGTAATTTTTTTGCAGATTCTATCTTACTAGTAGTCATCTTACGTCTTCGTCCACCAATTCTTCCTTGTGCTTTAGCGGCAGCTAAACCAGCTTTTGTTCTTTCAGCAATTAGCTCTCTTTCCATTTGAGCAAGACTTGCCATCATATGAAAAAAGAAGCGACCTGATGGGGTAGCTGTATCTACATTATCTGTAAGGCTTTTAAAATGAATATTCTTTTGTTGAAGTTTGCTGGTTAATTCTATAAGTCCTTTAACGGATCTACCTAGTCTATCTAACTTCCAAACAATTAGAGTGTCGCCCTCACGTAGTATATCTAAAGCTTGTTGTAGTCCTGGTCTATTATTATTTCTCGCGCCAGATATTTTATCTTGATAAATTTTTTCACAGCCAAGATTATTTAAAGCTGAGAGTTGAAGCTCCAAATTTTGATCTTGAGTAGATACACGCGCGTAACCGATTAACATAACTATTCTCCACCTTGCTCTGTAATTATTCTCAAAACTCATTTTAGCATAATGTATTAAGAAAACAATTTCAATAATGGTTTTTAAGAAGATCCCAACCCAACAAATCCATTAAAATCTGGGCGGACCAATTTATTATCGCAAACGGTCGTTTGCGATAGAGCTGATAAAATATTTAAACTGATTGCGTTCTTGATGCTAAATTTTCAATTCAATTACATACTACAACCTGCATTGGAGTCTTATTTCACGTATTTTTTCTTGTATGTTACCTAGTTCTTCGTTGTCAGTTGTCATCTTAGAAACAGCATTATTTAACTCGTCAATATTGCCTTCATTAGCATAACACTGAAATGCTGTTCTTATTCTGGCATAGTCACCATCCAAATCGTTTGGCTTAAATGATATAAAAATATTGTTGTTTATTGACTTGCGAAAATTTGTAAGAAGTGTTTTCGATTCTGGTCTATTATCATTTGGTTCAAAAATAATAATAGGAGCATGATAATCTTTTTTATTAATAGTAAATTTTAACATAATTAAAGCCCTCTTAATTCTTGTATACAAATCTTTAATATACTACCTAACACAATATTACTATAAATACAATGTATGAATTGATTCAATTTAATCGCATTAGCATAAAAAAATTATTCTCAAAAAGGAACGTTTGCGATAGACATAACTTTCTATACAGAAAGATTTGAGTACTTTTTACCAGGATTCCAGCCGAATCTCTATATCTATAATATAAAATATAAAAATTAATTGCTATAAATTAACAATATCATGCTGTTTATAATGTTGTGGCCGTTTAAATCGAACCTTAACCTCAGATAAGGCGTATTCCTCTTCTTGTTCTAGCTTTTCAAAATATAACACCCCCCACAAAAATCCTATCGTAATAGGCAATGTCATTATCAACACTCCTAGACTACCACAATGCCTTACTAAATATAAAATACCTATAGAGGTTGATACGTACATTGCAGCTCTTGATATAGAAAATATTAAACTACTATACGTAAATCTTTTTAGCACCGGAAAATGTCTAAAAAATATTGGGATTGCTGGCACTGTTCCTAAACAAAAAATTATAGATAATACTTGTAATAAATAGAACACGTGCAAACTAGGGGGCGTGCTCATACATAAAGATAGAAATGGTGATAACAATAAAAATACAACAGCCCTCACCTTAACCAAAACTAATGGACGAAAGTAATTTGCAAGCAATATAAAAGATACTCCACTACAAAAACCTAAAAGGGTTAATTTAAGGTTGTGAGATATTATTTGTTCTGACGAGAAGTGGAAAGAATATTTTAAAACTTCAGCACCATAAATATAGGTGATATAAAAACATAAAGGAAGCCCAGAGTATACTAAAAAATACGCTAATGTTGTACGCCACTCTACTTTTTCTTCCCATGTTGGTATATCGACATCTTGCAGCGTAGACATACCTTCCCCAGGCTTGTTTTGTGATATATTATCTATTGCTTTTTTCATGCGTCTTTTTAGATCTGAAAACTCTATTGTTTCCTTTAGTCGCGTTCTCGCTGTAGAACCAATAAATGCAATAACACAACCTAAACCAAAAATTAACCTCCAACTTACTTGTAACTTTAAAACCGTTGATGCAATAGCTAGTGCAGCCAAACTACCCAACGTACAAACTTCTGCTACCCATGAAACAACTTTATACGACATGGGCGGCTTTAATGTTTCCGTTAAATAAATTTCCGCCCCTATTGCCTCCCCTGTAGCTGCAAAGCTTTGCAGTACCCTACAGCTAATCATTATCACGCTAGCAGTAATACCAATTTCATTGTAAGTGGGTAAGATTGCCATTATAAAACATGAAATAGACATCATGAAGGTAGTTATTACCAAAGTGCTTTTTCTTCCAATATTATCCCCAATATAACCAAACAAAAGAGCTCCAAAAGGTCTAAACACATATGTTGAACAAAACGCAAATGCTGAAAGCAATGACGCAGTTGCTGGATCGGTTTTGGGGAAAAATAGCTCATTCAACAACACTGCCATATGAATGTACAGCATTAAATCAAAATACTCTAAAAAAGTACCTATAGATAATAAACCTATAGCTTCCTTTTGGGTTGTACTTAGAGATGTAAATGTTTCAACAGTTTGTTTCATTCTAAAAATTCATGTTGGTTGTTAGACAGCACGAATCATTTTTATGTTTACCATAATGGCTTGATATAACATTGCTAGCTCCATAATGTTTGTTTAATAAATAGTGGCTTTCCGTTGTCGTGTATTAAAATGCTATTGTTAGGTTTCATTGTTCGTTGTAACTTTGGCATATTGTTTTTACTCCTGTAAACACAATTTAAATTGTGATTAAAAGAAGCAGTAACACTACGAATTTTATCCATGTACCTATATGTTGTTGTTTTTTTATGATTAATTACTGCAATCTACCAGTACAATGTTTACCATATGTTTTTTAGAATAGTCAATTAAATTTTGTTTGCTTGTCAAACCAAAATGAGAATAATGTCCCCTTTTTCGCCAATTTGAAAATAATAGCAGGACGCTCAATACCATTATTATTTTAGAATGACAGCATGAAAATCTAGAGATTAAAATTATCAACAAAAGTTATGATAGTTATCATGGTTTTTGTAGTTTTTTAAATTGTAATTATAAAAACTCAAGATGTGTAGCCTGATAGTGCAACCCTAAAGAAGCAATATTACCTTGCTAGCATGTTTTGTTAGCAAATATTAATTATCTACCATTGCAAACATCATGATATACTAGTATCGGTACACAGATGTCATAATCAACAGATGTTACAACTGTGTGCCGCTACAAATAGCATTAACATAACAGGCTTTATAAAACCAAAGCCATTTTTAATCTCGAACCATTTAATTGTTACCTGCAACCAATATAATCCCTTTTTTTGTTATTGAGTGATAGTTATCAATTTAATTATTAAGCCTGCTTATATTTTTTTCTGAGTGGAGTTCTTTTGAGGCAAACTTTAGTTTGCAGATTGCGTATATCGCTGTTTCCTTCGTCAACGAGATCATAATCTGATCGCTCATTTTCATCCTTGGGTTTTATTTAATTCGGATCGATAAGGCGGTAGTCTTGTCTTGTTAGTTGCCAACAAAACTCGACTCAAGAAAAGTTGTAAAATTAAAAACTATAGTGAATCTAAAAACAAAGATGTAAAATCTTTAGAGCCCTGATTAAATCCTTAATCCAAATTTAGCTCTGAAGATTTTACGTTAATGATTATTTTTCCCAACATCGCTCAATCTTCATTGCAATTTCCATAGCGTTAGCAAGCAAATGTAGCTTTTCCAGGTGAAGCTTAGTAAGATTACTAGTTTCTTGCGTTATAATGATAATTTTTTGAGGGAAAGTTGTTAAACTTGCTTTAAAAACATTATCAGTCAACGCTTCGTAATATAGATCTTCTGCGCCAACAGCCCAAAAATCTATTTGTTTACTAAACTTACTTGTATCACAAATATGATTGGTTAGCAGTGAAAAATAATTTGATATGATGGTAGAATGTTTCATGGCAATCGCACTGAAAAACCCTTCTATTCAAACCTAATCTAACTCATTGATTTTCAATTGTTTTTTATGCAAAGATAAATTTGTTTAGTTAATCAAATGAGGTGGTGTATGGACTTATCAGAT
>Ga0302268_1001704_pt1 | contig 11380 bp, 4 predicted proteins | sample III_Bog_E2_1_FD_194554 | JGI IMG/M metagenome (GOLD analysis project Ga0302268, IMG submission 194554) | Peat permafrost microbial communities from Stordalen Mire near Abisko, Sweden - III_Bog_E2_1 | ecosystem: Environmental > Terrestrial > Soil > Wetlands > Peat | place: Sweden: Abisko...
ATGGAAGACCCCTTAAAACCTGATAACGACTATAAGTGGGTGGCATATCCCGTCACTTACGATGCAAGAAATGGAAAACAGGGCTGGCATCAATACGACTATGACGATTCCTCCTGGGGAAATGCTATTGCGAAAGGAATTCCTCCCATTGCTCCCTGGAATAAGCTTGTTAACCGTACAATTCCTTTTCTGAAAGATTACGGATTAACCCCTTATATCAATCAATCCACCCTACCTGCTTCAATTACAAACAATACTACAATTACAGGAAACCTCGGGATTAATATACAAGGTACTCCTTACTTAAAACTGAATGCACCTGCCGGTGTGAATGTCCGTATCGTGTTAAATGAATTCTATTACCAGGACTATGTTACCAAAGAAGGGGAACAGGAATTTGATTGTTATGCCTGGCAGAATTCGAGCAGTCATACGGTAAAATACCAGTTTACCAATGTGAAGGGTACTGTTCAGATTCTTGATTTGAAATTCAGGCAATCCAGCTATAATACCGAAATCATTGGTTCTTTTAAATCAAACGATAATGCGCTGAATACTCTGTGGACAAAATGTAAAAATACGTCTTTAGTATGTATGCGCGATTATTTTTACGATTGTCCTAACCGTGAACGGGGGCAATGGTGGGGTGATGTGTCCGAACAAATCCTCTATTCATTTTACCTGTATGACCAATCGAGTGTTAAACTGGCTCAGAAAGCTTACAGGGAACTTATGTATACCCAAAAGGCAGATGGGTCGCTTTATACCACTGCACCAGGAAAAGCATACAATCTCCCCGATCAGAATATGGCTGCTGTTTAAATGCTGTGGAAATACTATCTGTACACCGGCGATAAAGCCTTACTCCAGGAATTATATCCCTATGCGAAAAAGTTTATTCAGCAATGTGCCACTACAACCAACAGCGATGGAATGCTGATTATGCAACCGGGCCAGTCGGGAGTGACAGGTGCTAACCTGTGGAACTGGGTTGACTGGGGAAGCAACCTGGATGTACAGGAAGGCAGTGCAAATACAGTTTGTAATTCCATCTATATTGTATTATTAAACAATATGATGAATATTGCAGATACCCTGGGCATACCTGCCGATATACCGTACTACCAATCTCTGCAAACGAAGGTAAAGAATAATTTTAATACCTATTTCTGGAATGGAAAAGGATATGCATTTCATAACAAAAACGGCGTAAAATCGTCAGTTGTTGACGACCGTAGCGGTGCATGGGCTGTATTGGCCGGAATGGTTGATGATGCGAAAAAACCATATGTTTTGAATACGTTGAAAACCCTTTACGATGCCTGTCCTTATCAGGAAATGTACATCGAACAGGCAATGCTGCAGCTCGATCCTACAGCAACGCTTAAAAGGATGCGCTCCAGGTATTCATCCATGATCAGTAGCTGGTCATCAACTTTATGGGAGGAGTTTCCGGCAAACAACAGTAATAACCATGCCTGGTCTGCCGGACCATTGTATCATTTGGGTGCTTCCATTCTTGGTGTCAGGCCATTAAAACCTGCTTTTGCTGAGTATACTTTTCTTCCGCTTATGGCTGATTTAAAGCAGATATCAGGTGTAGTACCTTCTCCAAAGGGAAGTATAACGGTATCCTGCACTATTGATGCTGATACATCCGGCATTACTCAGGAGTTAAAGTCACCGCTAAATGCTGTCTGCATAGTAGGCGTTCCTAAACAACTTTTAGGGAAGAGTCTGCTATTTAAAACAATAAAAGCCGGTACAGATATTATCTGGCAGAATGGAACTGCTACAGGAAATGTTGCCGGTGTCGAATTTTATGAAGAAGACAGCCAGTTCATTAAATTTAAAGTTCAACCCGGTAGTTGGGTATTTATATCCGAATCTAAAGAGTCTTCTACTGCCGTGATTGTTCCAAAAATGCAAAGCATTCAGGTATATCCTAATTTTACCAGTGGATTGGTTAAAGTGCAATTCGCAGATGACAGCAAAAATGCTTCTGTAAAAATTGTTGATATGGCAGGTCACACTGTTTATAACAAAGGCAAACTTTCGGTAAAACAGGGCGATGTAAAACAGGTAGATATCAGTGGGTATAGCAATGGTGCATATGTACTGACGGTTAATGACACTTACCGGCAAAAAATTATCAAAACAGACAGTCTGTCAAACTAATATACAATTTATTCATTTACAATTTACAATTGGTCGACAACAAAAGTAGTTCGCATTGAATCACCCAATCACCCAATCACCCAATTAACCATTCACCCAATCTTTAAACATGAGAACTATAAAATCACACACAAAACTTCAAATCCCTGTAATTCTAAGTTTTATGATTTTAATCTGTATTCCAAACAATATCCGCTCACAAAACTTAAAAAAAGAAACTAAATCCTGATGCAGAATCGAATTAATTCAAGCGTTATTCAGGATAAAATAAAACAGTTTACTATTCGTTTAAAATTATATATCAAATCAATATGAGAATTTCAAAATATATTTTAGTGGCGTTTATTATTGCGTTGTCACTAAATTCAAAAACGCAGGCTCAGAAATTAAGAGTTTTTTGGGACAATGTTGTTTCAGTTTCCAAAACCACTCCAACATTGCAATTGGTTGAAAATCCAAAAGTAATGAATAGCTCTCCGATACATGAACCTGTATTTAAAGCTCTAAAGGATTTAAATGCAAACTATGTACGTTATGTACCCTGGTTTCCGTACCCTAAAATGGCTGTTGCCGAATTAGCCCCTCCAACGAAGACTAACACTTTTTGGGACTTTAGCTATCTTGATAGTACCATGATTGCTTTTATGGATGCAACAAAGGGTCATGATGTTATACTGAATTTCAGTACGACACCTGCCTGGATGTGGAAAACAACAGACAAAGTGACCTATCCCGAAGATCCATATCAAACCTGTTGGAGCTATAATCAGGGAAGTATGCTCAGGGATACAACCATGAAAGAATTAACCGGTTATTATGTAAGGCTTTTCGGTTGGTATACGAAAGGCGGGTTTACTGATGAGTCAGGAAAGTTTCATAAGTCAGGGCATTTTTATAAAATACCCTATTGGGAGGTCCTTAATGAACCCGATCTGGAACATAAGATTTCCCCGCAGCTCTACACAAAAATGTATGATGCCATTGTTACAGGTATTAAAAAAATTTCACCGGAAACTAAATTTGTAGGTCTGTCACTTGCCCTGATTGGTAACCCGGAGTATTTTGAATATTTCCTGAATCCTAAAAATCACAAACACGGTATTAAACCTGAAGGAATATCCTATCACCATTATTCCAGCCCTTCTGATCCGGATCAACCACTGGACTGGTATCAGTATACTCTTTTTGAAAAGGCTGATGGATTTTTAGATAAAGTACGTTATATTGAAAGTATCCGAAAGCGTCTCGCTCCAAAAACATTTACAATGATAAACGAAATTGGAGTTATTATGAATTTTACCAATTCTATGAATATCCGTAAGGATTACTGGAATCTGGCCGGTGCTATGTATGCCTATATTTTTCTTGAACTGACAAAGATCGGTATTGATGTGGCGGGCGAATCTCAACTTGTAGGCTATCCGGGCCAATTCCCGGATGTCAGTATGGTGAACTGGGAAACCGGAAAACCAAATGCCAGGTATTGGGTATTGAAACTTTTGATTGACAACTTTCATCCCGGTGACAAACTCGTAAAAACAGATTTAAACGTATCAGGTGTTATAGCCCAGGGATTTGCAGGTCATAATACAAAAAGAATTTTACTGATAAATAAAAAGAATACACGTGCAGAGGTAAAATTACCGAAAGAATTTATCGGAGCGAAGATAAGTTATGTTGATGTATCCACCGGCGGAAATCCTCCTGCCAGCAGAGGTTTGCTTACAGGAAAGGTTGTCCTTGAACCATTTGAAGTTGCAGTAATCGAATTATAACGTTTATCCGTTTGATAATTGTTAGCAGTTGATGACAGTCGGTTTCAGGCAAATAGAAATCAACTGTTTAGTTTAAATACATTTTCTGAAACAGAACAATCTCAAAATAAATAATTGAATCAGGATAAATTTCATATACGAATGACAGATATAAAAAAAGATTTCAGGCTTACTGTTTTATTCTCAGGTATTTTGCTTTTATGTTCATTTACAAAACCGGATAAACCCTCACCATCCGATTCAAAAGAAAAAGATCATCCTAAAATTGTAAACATTATCAACTTCATCCGGCTACTTGAACCCAGGGATGCTGCGGTTACTGAGGATGTGCTTTATCAGACGACCCTGAAACAGGTGAATATGATGAAAAAATACAAACTTGGGGGTACCTTTTTATTGCAATATGATGCTCTGCTTGATATCAGGTATCAGAAGCTATTGAAAAGCCTTCCGGCCGATTCATTCGAAATAGGCGGCTGGTGGGAAATTCCTCAACCTTTGGTTGAACATTCAGGACTTATCTGGCGTGGCCGGTATCCATGGGACTGGCATGCCAATGTTGGTTTCTCTACCGGATATTCTCCCCGCGAGCGTGAAAAACTGGTTGATGTCTATATGGCGGATTTTAAAAAGATATTTGGCTATTATCCTAAATCTGTCGGTTCCTGGTTTATTGATTCTCATACACTTAATTATATGTATGATAAATACAAAATTGTTGCTTCCTGCAACTGCAAAGATCAGGCAGGTACTGATGGGTATACTTTATGGGGCGGTTATTGGAATCAGGCTTATTATCCAAGCAGGTTCAATTCGTATATGCCGGCCCAGAATGAAAAAAACCAGTTACCTGTCCCGATTTTCAGGATGCTTGGCAGTGACCCTGTCCGCCAATACGATACCGGACTCGGGACAACCAGGCAGGGAGTTATCACTCTCGAACCGGTATATAAAAATGCAGGAGGTGACTCTACCTGGGTTAACTGGTTTTTTAAAGAATTGGTTGAAGGACCATGTATGGAATACGGATACGCTCAGGCAGGACAGGAAAATTCATTTACCTGGGATGCCATTTCAAAAGGATTTGAAATACAATTGCCATTGATATCCCGGTTGAGGGATCAAAAAAAAATAAAAGTTGAAACATTGGCTGAATCAGGCCAATGGTTTAAGGATCATTATAAAGTGACTCCTGCTACCTGTGTTACTGTGAATGAAGATTTAAAAGGGAGTAACCGCAAAACGGTCTGGTTTGACAGCCGGAATTACCGGATCAATATCTTATGGGAAGACAGTACGTTGCGAATCAGGGATATTCACCTCTTTGATGAAACCTTCCCATCTATTTATACAGTTGAAAAAGTAATTACTGATACCTGTTCATTTTATACCCTTCCGTTTGTGGATGGATATCTGTGGAGTACTCCCTCCAGTATTGCCGGACTGAGGCTTAAAGCTGTTATCAACGGGAGTGAAAGATTAATAAAAGGTGGAAATCCTGTAATAACCGACTCAATTCAAGGAAAACTACATATCTCCTGGCCTTTGAAATCGTATCAAGGAAACCTTGTTATAGACATTGATGAACAGGGAATCAGAATGAAAACAGAAGGAAATAATTCTATTAAATGGTACCTTGAATTAACAACCTCCGGTCAGGCAGTATTGCCATTTAAGAAGATAGGCACTAAAAAGATTGATTGTCAGTTTCTGGGTATGAATTATTCAATAACTGCCCCACAGGGATCCTTTTCAAAAACAGGCAGGACCTTTAGAATCTTTCCAAAAGCCAATGTTTTAATTCTGAAATTAAGTAAATCTTAGTTCATCCTTCAACCATTAGTTGGTAGTAAGTAGTAAGTAGTTTGTAATGAATAAAGAACATTGAAAAGATGCTCTCTTTTTATCTTATCAGTTCCGGTGATCATCAATATTTCATCAATATATAAAATCTATTTATTAAGAAATAGCTTAGTTTATGGTTCAATATTGAATCCAATTTATTTCCAACCGGTTAAATTGCGAACCCAATTAAACGAAACAAAGTGCAATTTTGGAGGAGAAAGCTGTATTTTGGAATGATAAATAATGAGTTCGAAAGGGTCTCAGTTATTAACCACGATGAATGCAGGACAGGATGATAAAAAGGGAAGATGATCCCTTACAGATAAAGAGGAAATACGGAATTATCATACATCCGGCAATGGAAAATCAATTGGGGCAGTTAGCAGGGATTCAGTTACTGTTTTAATTTAATCGACAGAAATGAATATTCCGGTTGTCAGGAAAGAGTGCAATGTTCAATTAAAACATTTCAATTTTAATCTCTTTTCTTTCGGTTCTGCTTCTTTGAGTAAAAGCCCTGTACTGAATAGGAGTCATTCCGGTTTTCTTTTTAAACGCAGTGAAGAAGTATTCGGGATTTTCAAATCCCATTTTAAATGCTATTTCTTTTACTGAGTAGGATGAGTTTGTCAGAAGTTCTTTCCCTTTTTGAATTTTTAATTCCTGTATATACTGAGCCGGGGCAAAACCTGTGCATTCTTTAAAAATACGGCGGAACCAGGAATAACTCATATTGATCTTTTCTGCAATTTCTTCCGCTTTAATCCCTGTGTAAAGATTTTCAACAATAATAATTTTGGCTTTATTGATTTGATTGGTTACCTGTAAATTTTCCAAAAACTGATTCTTATCCAACGAGAAAGCTAATCCCAACAAATGATTGACGATTCCGGCCAGTATTTGTTGAAAACCCGTTTTTTGGTCTAGGGCAATTTCAATGGCATGTTCGTATAATTCTACTATTTCGTTGTTAATTCCTACATTAAATATTGGTTTTTGTACATCGAAAAAACCGTTTTCAACACGCGAATCGATATTATTCCCATTAAATCCAATCCAATATTCGTCCCACCCAATTTGTTTGTCGGGTAAGTAATTGTGCCATTCTCCCGGAAACAACAGAAACATATTTCCTTCTTCAACCTGTTGCAGTGAATGCGATTCAGAAACGAAAGTTCCTTTTCCCTTATTAATATATAACAATTGATACTCATCCAATACTCTTCCTTTTTCAGTTGAAAAAAGGTATCTCAACGGATGATTGGAAGGAGGGTACACCGAATTTGGACAGATATGTTGAAACCCAACGGCGTCTACCGTTAAACCCCACAGTAAATCATTATCATTAGCAATAAGATATTTTAAATGAATAGCTTTTTCCATTTGACAGACAATTTCTTTAATCTCATAGTAAGGGAAATAAAAAAATAAAATTTAATGATGTTAGCCCTTATTGCAGCTATACAGTCATAAAAATTTAATTTTCAATGTATTCTTTTTTTAATTAAGGTTTGGGCATTTCAGATTTTTTTATGAATTAAAACGTCTATATCTATTCAATAGCATCCTAAATTCACTTTTCCTTCTCTTCATGTCCTGAACATTGCGTGATACTTATCCATTGTTCTCTGACATTTTGCACAGTGGGTGTAATGCATTTGAGTATACACAAGTGCTAAAAACAAACTCCACCTTTACCAACCGGATTTTCCTGTTCTGTAATTCTTTCTGTCTTTTACCCGGAGTATCTGTTGCAAAGTTGGTAAATATTTTCCTGAATATCAACTTATTGCAGAGCACAATAAAGCATTTAGATTTATTATACATATGAATATCAATAATATACAGTTTTTAAACATTGATTATTGACTTGAATTTGTTCAATTATGACCAATTTTGGCTGAAATATGGGTTAAGACCATTCAGTTACAGGGGAATAATTTGTATACTTTACACTCATTAAATAAAAACACACACATAACCCCATCATTTTTACCCCTTGTTTTTTAATTCATTTACAAGGATGAGTTCCGGAATGTCATTTTTTTAATTCTTTAAATCAATTAATTCAGTAGTAGATTCATTTTGATACAATATTTTTGTACAATGCTATTTATCAACTATTTTGTGTTTAATAGCTTTTCAAATCAATAGAACAGTTTCTTATTTTATTAACCTCTAAATTTAATAAATCAATAAATGAAAAAACTATTCCTCTTGTTATGTGTCATCCTGACATTAACATTCAGTCTTTTCGCTCAAACTTCGACCGGAGTTGAGAAACTTCGGACTGAATATCTTCGAAATCCCATTGGAATTGATGTTCCAACGCCCCGGTTTAGCTGGGAGATGAACAGCACTACCCGTGGTGCGAAACAATCAGCATATGAAATCATAGCGTCAACTGATAAAACCGGAGCAAATCCTATATGGGATTCAGGAAAAATCGACTCGGAAAAATCAGTAAATAATACATATGCCGGTAATGTACTTGCACCTTCAACCCGTTATTATTGGCAGGTTAAAGTCTGGGATAACAATGGCACACTGTTGACTTCAACTGAAACGGCATTTTTTGAAACCGGATTATTGGATTCTGGTTGGGGAGCCGCCAAATGGATTAAAGCAACCAATCTCAAACAAGGAGAAAAGCCTGATTCTACAACAGTCGTAACGGACTATACCATAAATATGGATTTCCAGATCAATGCCATTGCAGCAGGACCTTGTTTCGGGGCAAAAGATGCAAATAATTTCTTTATGTGGCAGATCAACATTGAATCGGGTAAACCACTCTTTCGCCCTCATACATGGGTAAACGGTGCAGCAGTATGCTATGAGAACAAGGACATCTCTTCTTTAATTAATATCCAAAAAGGGGTGACCTATGCTCTTCGGATAGAGATAAAAGGTGATAAAGCCTCAACGTATATAAATAATATTTTAATTGATTCGGCCAGAGTAAATCCATTAGGTGGAAATTATGGTTATGGTAACCTGGGCTTCCGTTCGGCTCAAGCCCAAACAAGTACCACCATTGAGTCTTCATATTTTGATAATATAAAAGTTACTACGATTAACCAGGGGGTAGAAAAATCCTTGTTTGCGGAAGATTTCTCCAATCCGGCCAGTTTTGCATTTACCGGAGGATCGGTAATTAATGGCCGATTGCTTGTAAACATCAATGCTATTTCATGGCAAAAAATAATCGGAGGCACACCCGCTAAGTTTTCACTGGATTTGGATATGACCCTTTTAAATCAAAATGCAGGAATTATATTCGCGGCTAAAGATGTCAACAATATGTATATGTGGCAAATAAATACCAAGGATCAAGCCTACCCACTTATCCGGCGACATGTTTTTACGGCTAATAACCCGGTTTATACCGATACTCCAATAGGTACTTTTTTTACAAAAGCTGATTTGATCGGGAAAGAACGACATGTAAAAATTGATGTTGACAGCAATATGATCAAAACATATATTGATAGCATCCTGGTCGATACCTACAATGATACAAGTGGTACTCTGAAAAATGGATTTGTTGGTTTCCGCGCTTATAATGGTGATAATAATACGGATGAGGTTGCCTTGTATGACAATATTGTTTTAACAAGCTATTTGCCAAATGCAACTACCGGCGTCGTTGAACCAGTTGTCACATTCTCCGAAAATTTCGATGATGGTACGAATGCTTTCGAAGGTGCCGACACTGTGAGTGTAGCAGGTAACGTTAAATTAAAGATGTCTGCAAAAGCAAGCGATTTACGCGTTCTGGAGGGTGTTTCTAATGGGGCTGAAATGTTTAGAATTAAATTTAATCTGGTCAATGAAGTAAAGTCTGCCAAAATATATACTTCGGCACTGGGCGTTTATGATCTGTTTATCAATGGAAACAGAGTAGGAACGACTTCAGACGATGGGACTGTGGTCTACGATGAATTGAAGCCGGGTTGGACTGATTATGATAAAACGGTCCAGTATTCAACTTATGATGTTACCAGCCTACTTCAATCGGGAGCGAATGCAATAGGAGCACACGTAGCATCCGGTTATTGGAATGGTGGTATTGCTCATGGTCAATATGGAACTCCTGACCTTAGTTTTATTGCAAAACTAGTGATTCAATTTACAGATGGAACAACTCAGATTGTAGTTACTGATCCAACCTGGTTGACCAACTCGTTTGGTCCCATAAGAATGGCGGATATTTATAACGGGGAAACTTATGATGCCCGAAACGAAAGTGACTGGAAGACGGCAGGATTTGATGATTCGAAATGGCTTCAGACAGCCTTGTTTACCGGTTTTACCGGTCAGTTAAAAGCTTTTGTAGGACCAACAGTCCAGGTTCGACAGGGGCTTACCAACAACCCGGTCAGTACCACTGTTTATGAAGGTATCAAAGCTAATGGACAAACATTTGGAGCTATCAATACTATCAGTTCTATTAACGGAACAGGATTGGTACATCTCAAAAAAGGTCAGACTGCCCTTTATGATCTTGGTCAGAACATGGCAGGTTGGATTAAGTTTACCGCTAATTCAGCATCCGGTTCAAAAATGACAATCCGATTCGGCGAAATGCTGAATGATAACGGTGCTTCCTCAAGAGGAAATGATGGACCTGCAGGTAGCTTGTATACTGCTAATCTACGGACTGCAAAAACTACCTTAATCTATATTTTTAAAGGAGCTGCAGGTGGTGAAACTTTTAATCCTAACCTGACATACTTTGGTTTTAGATATTGTGAAGTTACAGCAACCCAAGATGTTGACATACAATCTCTCTCCGGTCAGGTTGTAGGTTCAGCAACCGAAGAAGGTTCGTCGTTCATTACGAGCAGTCCCATTGTCAACAAATTGTATAGCAACGTACTATGGGGCCAACGGAGTAATTTTCTGAGTATACCTACCGATTGTCCCCAACGTGATGAGCGGCTTGGCTGGACAGGAGATACACAGATTTTCTCACATGCTGCGGCTTATAATGCCGATGTTGATGCCTTCTTCCACAAATGGATGGGCGATATGAGAGACAGTCAACGAAGTGATGGTGCCTATCCAAGTGTTGCTCCATTTTGCTGGGGAGTCGATTTTGGTCAGGGTGCATGGGGTGATGCAGGGATTATTGTTCCCTGGAATGTGTATCTGATGTATGGTGATGCAGGAATTATTTCAGAAAATTATGCTTCGATGGAAAAATATATGGCCTTTTTAGCGGCACAATCCGGAAGCGGATATTTATACAATGGTGCCGGAACAGACTATGGTGACTGGGTAGCTTATGAAAGTACGGATAGCCGATATGTCAGCGTAGTTTATTATGCTTATGCAGCTCAACTGATGTCTAAAATGTCAAAAGCAATCAGTCTGGTAAGTGGTGATACCTATGATGTGAAGAGTGCTAATTATGCTACGTTGTATAATAAAATTAAAGCGGAATTCCAGACACGGTATGTAAATGCTGACGGGACATTGAAACAAACAACACAAACTGCTTATTTGCTTGCGTTAAAACTTGGGTTGTTCCCCAATGATGTGGCTAAAAATACCGGTATAACTTTTCTTACCCAGAA
>Ga0302268_1001705_pt1 | contig 11366 bp, 5 predicted proteins | sample III_Bog_E2_1_FD_194554 | JGI IMG/M metagenome (GOLD analysis project Ga0302268, IMG submission 194554) | Peat permafrost microbial communities from Stordalen Mire near Abisko, Sweden - III_Bog_E2_1 | ecosystem: Environmental > Terrestrial > Soil > Wetlands > Peat | place: Sweden: Abisko...
CGGCTATATGTGGCACCAGGATTGATAGATTATACCTACAATAGTCATGGTGGCACTTTGCAAACTTTAGGTGGCATTATCGCTCTTAATCGAAACGGCAGCGTCGCACAAATAGTCATATTTCCTTAAATCTAAAATAAAGTCTGTCAACAAGTGTCAATGAGTAGTTCTGAGCGGTATTAAGTATCTGGCTGCATCGGAGAAAAAACCATACATCTCTATGTGACTTCAATGTCAGGAAATAAACCCTATGCTTTTGAACCTTATGAAACGAATGCTATTCATTTAATGAAATTACAGGCAGTTAACTAATTGATAATGCTAGTAGACACTTAATATAACGCATATCGCAAAACTGAAAAGGGAGGCATATTCTTATTTGAGGTTGATAGTGAATGGGAACTAAACTAGGTACTAACTGAGCTTTAGTACTTAGATGGAGAGGATATGGGCATGCGCGAACTAGGCGATATATTTATCAACAATGCAGAGCTAACTTATTATCCGTAGACCAAAAGTTATCGTCTCTATTTCACATAAATGACTCGAGGGCTTTTTATGGTTGAATTTACTCATATAGCGGGTAAGCCAGACATCGTTATAAAGCAGATAGCATTTATTAATTTGAAAGACATGCTGGCGCAAATACAGGAGACACTACCCTACGATGCCACTTACCAGGCCGTTACCCTGCTGCGTAGAGAAGTTGATGCTCAGAAAGGCAGTACTGACACTCTTCTCGTTACTACTGGAAGGTATCATACACTCCAGTTAGAGATAAGCTACAACAAAGCTAGCAGCATCGTTCAAAAACAAATAACCAGATTTTATCTCCGATATTCTTACTATGAAATCACCAATCATGTGGCTTTTACTAATGACCTTTTTTTGGTCAAGCACGTTCTTCCTGATGAATATAACTAAGGTAATCAGTCAAAACAGTTATACACCATTTACAATACCCTTGGCAAATTCAACGGTACTATTTAGCGACGCGGGTTAATTGGAGCCTTTCCACTGAACGATAATAGAGCTCATAGCTTTGATTTTAATTTGACCTATAATGATACAGACCGTCACTCTGAACCTCGGGTGGGTATGGTTATTGTGTAGAACAATGGAGATTCATTAAATCAAGCCTCACTTCACCGCAAATTGAGTATGGTGACTACAGAGCTATTAGATACTCAAATTATCTACATTGACCTGATCAATGATTTTAATCTGGAAAAAATACGTATCCTACTAAATGGAAGAGCACCATTTCCGGAATGGAAACTTATCACAATCATTCTGTTCAGTGCAATTGGATTGTTACTGCTGATTGGAGGGGGAATCTTTGGAGTGAAGAAATTGAAGCAAGCAAGGGAGGTTCCGAGTTAGGAGCGTGAAACTATGATCTCTGAAGAGGCAGAGAGTTGATTAAAATTATCGTTATAATGTATCAACTATTTTAATTATGTCGAGCCATCTTTAAAGATTCACCTTAGTATTCTTACATTTTCATAATGGATTTATATTGGAAGATTAATACCCATGCTGATATCTTTAACTGAAGAAAGACAATTCATCTGCTATTCTCGGCTAAAATAGATTATTTTCATTTTTTTGCAGTCATCAATTTTTTTAAACAATATTTCATCTAATAAATTCTATCTCAGTTAGATTGAAATCTGTTACAGTTATATGATATTCTTGTTATTATTAACACCCTCAATAAATTTGTAATAAAATCAGTTCATCCAATTCAACCAATTTTGGATTCGATCCATAGATCGCTTCTTTATAATCAACATCTCTTCAATATCAGGGCCATAAGACAATTTATTCAAAAGAGACTCTTAATTTGATGTATCAGCATACCCTGATCGCAAAGCTGCAACTTCCTATACTCCTACAACTTTTTTTACATCTTAATGAATGGTCTCAGCATCATTGAAAGTTAGTCTCTCGAAGCCACGTTAAACTTTTTCTCGGAGTGCACTTTTCTTTAAATAACCCAAAGAAGTCATGAGTCCATGTGAACTGCCATGGCCTTCAGCTGTATCAGTGAGCATAAATGTAAAACAAGAATAAGCAATTCCTAGTTTTTCTCTTGTCAGCTCATATAGCTTGTGGCTAAATTAATAACTGCAATCATTGTATTCAAGTGCTAGCTGTATTTCTGTATATTCTGTCCTATATTTGAGGTTTATGAAAAGATCTCTTGTATTTTGATTGATTCTATTCTTTATTCGAAAAATGTTTTGCCCATGAATTTTTTTTAATCGCTAATAGGCTTTTTCAAGGTCTTAAATGTTTTTAAAGGAACATTTGCAGCGTATCCAATCATAAAGCTCAATCTTAATCATATTGATATTTTTGTCGATAATGGAGTTAAAATATTTGAATACTGGGGTGTAGTAGTAGTGGTTAAGATCTGTATAGACCTGCTTTGATTGCTATTTTTAAGATAAACAAAAATCGAGTATTTTTGTCATAATTCGTAAGAAGGCCTTTGTTCCAGTAAATTTGTAGCCTGCTATAAACTTGTGACCTCCCTCTTTTTCAAGAATTAGCTGCATTTCCTTGTTAAATTAATATGAAACTTCCTTGGATCTATGGCACAATTCTTTAATCCGATCAGTAAATGTTTCTTTTGTCTTGTTTTGAACATCTGCAAAAAGATCTGGATGTGGCAAAATGTCAACAGTCTCGACAATTGTTTAAATATGCTCGATTTCAGCAATGGGATACTCTTTACAGGCTCTTTCTAAATCTTAGCGAACTATCTTTTCTGCTTCAAATAATGAAAGCCCTTTAGCCATTTATCTTGGAAGCCAGTCAAGAATGAAATTTAAGATCTGATTAAGATACAATCGTTTTCCCATCGGATCTCGACCATTCAAATCTCTGAAAGCTTTTTTGATTAGGGTCTGAAGTTCAGGAATTTGATATGTAGGCTCAGGATAAATTGGAATATTTGTTATCTTATTGGAATTATCTTCTTCACTTGGTTTCGACCCCATTATTTCAATTATTATAGAAGTAATTTATATAAATAAAACTAATATGTCATATTTTGTCCAAACTGGTCAATGGACTGGGTACTATGTTCAAGATGAGATACAAACGCCAATGACATTTCATAATTTCTACATTAAGCCAGTCCCACAAGGATATATCAAAGGACTTGGTTAAGATTCTATTGGAAGTTTCGAGATTGTGGGAAGCTTTAACAACAATGCTACAGCTGTTCGTTTTGCGAAAAAATATATTGGGAAACATACAGTTTACTACGAAGGAGAGTTCACTGGAAATTCTATCGAGGGCTTTTGGGCGTTCGATATCGATACATTGGGAGAAGATGTATTCAAAATTTGGATGTAGTGAATTTAATTTTGATATTTACTATGCTTAAAATTATAATGTGAAACAAAATAGAATCTTTCTCCTTGAAATAAAATCAGGTCAAGAAAAATAATTTTAGAATGATGAATATTTAAGATTGTAAGATCATTGAAAACTTAGCCATTAATAAATAATCTAAGTCTATATTAATTTTTTTGCAATAAAAAATAAAGAATTAACACTAAACAATTTATATACCTTCCTCCAAAGCAGATAAAAAATATTTAAAAAATTAACGAAAACTGATTTGTTATTTGATAGAAAAGATTTAATGAGGAGGAGGAAATTTAAAATATTCTTCATGTTTACTTGAATATATGTTTTTAGATATTAGCTTAATGATACTAATACAATTTTAAACTAATAAAATTATTTTAGTTAGGAATACTATATTCATGTGTAATAAATAGGATTAATATTACAGCATCAAAACCTCATTATTCATCAAATAATAAATCTTTTTTAAAATATTAGTCGACTGCATACAAAAACACATGTAGAATTAATTAGAATTTGGTTGTCAAATATTCTTAACAGGAAAGAAATGACTCTTATTCACTTTTTATAATTCTTTTTATAATTTAAATCGGATTTACTATATATACTTTGTAGAAATTAATTTCATCAATTTCATCAATTTTATTCATGCATGAAATTTATAATCTTCTACTTATTCATCTACTCAGGGTTATAAGATATCAGCTAAATTAATTTTGTATAGGATTCTTAAATTCCCATAATTTGAGCCTTAAACTCCTGGTTTTGGCGCTTTTTTGTTTCCAGCACCTTTAAAAAAATTTCATTAGGGCATCCCCACTATTAACGAAAACCTATTTATTTCAGATATTCTTTTTTGAAATCAAAGATGTTTAGCAAGCGGATTGCTTCCTTAAATTGTGCATCGTCTTTGTAATTAAAAGAGGGATCGTTTCTATTTTTTTCTTAAAGCAATTGCCAAACTTTTTCTGAGATAAGTTGACAAATTTCTCTGTAAACCTGTTGAATTTAGTCCATACTCATTAATTTCAGTGCCTATGTAAGAATAGAAATACTTTTTAAGGAACTGTCAAGTCTGGAATTTCTCCCCGAATCGCCCTTTATATCATATCTGTCATTTCATTTTAATTTCTTATGATATCCTTATCATTTTTGTGAGCTAGCAATGAGTCCACCAACTCCTCTTTAGTGATGACGAATTTAGATAGAATGAGATCCTTTTTTTGCTCATAAATTTTAGCCATTTATTTGCGAAGGTAGTCATCAAGTTCTTGGGCAGAGAACCTACCCTTAAGTTTCATAGCACCTTAGGCAAAACTAATGCAGACAGTATACATTTGATACTTAATCTATTGAATAATTTTGCGTGTTGTATCGAGAGCAATTAGAGAAGATGATTGTGAAGATGATTTAAGTTTTCCAAAGTAATTGATGGTTGCGTAGGCTAGAGATAGTCCACCAGCAATAGATATATACTTTATGAAAGAGCCCGCTGTAATGTTCATAATTTAATTATATTATCCGATTTGTGTGGCTCCAATCAGCCGTTAAATGTCAAATAAGACTATTAGTTAAAATATATTCCCTTTATTAACGAGATTGACTGTGATTAGATCTGCATATTTATCAGTTTAGAAGATAACTAAGGATATTTATTTATGTCTTTAGTTATGAATATTTAAGGATAATGGCATAGGATCACGCTTTGTTTGTCATCTTAGTTTATTCTTATTCAATATCTCCTTTGATTTGACTCGAGTCACAAGTTCATCAAATCCAGCGATGAATGATTGGTTTAGATCCTTTTAGCTAATTTCCTATAAATCATGGATTTATTCCTCTTCAGAGCACTCCTACTATGTCGCATCGCCGAACATTAAGTTGTCCATATTCTTAAGATTCGCAGCTAAGGTGATTTCCAAAAATGTCTTGATTTCCTAGCTGTCCATCCTTTTAATCATTTCTGGGTTTTGCTTATATTTGTTCAAGCTAAGTTATTCAATAGTTACAGGGATCGGTAAATGGGCTCAACCATCTTTTTGTTTTATAATTCATCCGCTCGCAAAGTCTATAAGTCAGTTTATACAAAACTTTGGTCCAATGACTGAGCCGATTATTTACATTTTTTTATCACCGAAAATATTTAGCATTTGTTTGTTGGCAATACTGATTCATTACCGATTTTACTGGCACTGAAACTTGTTTGAGGTTGTTTTGCAAAGGAACATTTTTTAAATTCATGATGCGTTTTTTATTGATAAGGTATCGCTATTTTTGATGAAGGTTCAGGGGATATTTCAGTATTTTGCTGAATTTGTTTCGATTTATCCTTATTTTGAGAAGGTCTTGTTACTTATTTATCATTTATGGGATAATTTTCCTCTTCTTTAACATTCACAAATGAAATATTTTAGATCACACTTGTCTAGTATAAGTCTTGTTCATTGTCTATTGTAGCCTATATCTTTTAAATTTTCACATTATTTTTATAATCTGAAGAGAATAGCTCACTTTAATTGATGGCATTATATTGAAAAAGTTCATTGATATGAGTTTGTGCCAGCTTCCAGCTATTATTTCGCTTAATGTCTGAAAGAAGTGAAGCTTCAATTTCATTTGTGAAAAATAGGAAAAAGTCAGTATATCTACCGAGAGTTGACTTAAGTCTATATAATTTTCAGATTACTTTTGTTAAAATTATGTCACTTTATACTTCACTTCAACCCTAACTTCATTCCATTAAATTTGCTGAGTCTCTTTATTAAACTAAGGATTCTTTATTGGATAATTGTCTTTAAATTGAATACACAAAAATAGAAGCCACTCGTTTCGTTCGTTTTAAATTGGATTAGCCACTGATTACAGTATCTACTCTACATTCAAACGCCGAGCCGTTTAATAAATATTGTATCCTAATTTTATTGAAATCAGCAAATTTCTTTCCACTTCATAGTGGATTAATGCAAGTTAGCTGACATCTTTGCTCATCCATTTTTTATACCTAAATTAGAGATTCATACTTTCTAATGTAATAACTTGTCTTGAATCCAGATAATTGATCCATTATAACAGTATTTGAACGTTTTGTCAAACTTGAAGCTAAAAATTTTGCCTTCTCTTTCTCAAAACCCTGAAAGCACAAAAATATAATCCATTGATCATAAAGACTCCATGTATCGTGATTTGTATGAAAAATATTTGCCCATTTATTTTTTGCAATTAAGCCCCCCCAACTCTAATGTGAAACAATTGCCTTAGTAAGGAATTGCTAAATGGGATCTGATATTTCCTCCAAAGGTGTTTTTCCCTCAAATATTTATTTCTTGAGCCTAAATCCTTTAATTATTACAGATTTAGATGGGCTTTGTATTATTACTTATTTACAGTGTATTTATCAGGATTGTCGTAATTTAAAACTCTCTCAAGGAATTTTTCTTTTATAAATTTTTCTTCCTCAGTTTTGTATTCAATAAGAGAAGCCATGATAAATAATGATCGCATTTTATCTTTTGTTCTTTCAAACAACAAAATTGGAACTGAAGATATTAATCTAATTGATTGTGAGTTGTCTTTGGAGTTCATTGATTATTTATCGTTGGAATGACAATTTTCTTTTTTATACAAAGATGAAGACTCCCTTTTAATAAGATTGGTGTTATTTTAGTTTTCATCATTTGCTTATTGAATTTTATTTTCGGTATTTTTAGCAAAACTCATAATTTATTTGTTCTAAAAACTTGAATTCATCAGAAAGAGTTAGTTTATGTGTTTTTAGGCTATTTTCCAACTATTCTTTTGTTTAATGTCTGAAAGAAGAGAAACTTCAATTTCATTGGTGAAGCATTATTAAAAATTTGTATATTGATTCAGAATTTAAGCTAACCTATATTTATTCAGAATTTACTTTTTTTAGAAATCGTTGACTTTGTGTCTGACATTGATCTTATGCTAAATCCATGTAAATTTTTGTTTGTAACAGTCAAAATCTGGTTTTTTCATGGGATAATTGTCCTCAAATTTTGTGCACAGAAAAAGAATCCAATCGTTCCTATCATTTTCCAGGGGATTGAAAGGTGACTTTAATATTTCCTCTAGGCTTAACCTTTCAGCTACCTATTAGAAAGACTCTCCAAGTTTAATTGAAATCAACAAGTTTCTTTCTATTTCATAGTGAATCATTTTAAGCTAATCAATATCTTTGCTAATCCATTTTTTATACCTTAATCAGGTAACATTTACTTATTGCGGTAGTAATTTGTTTTAAATCCATAGGATTGGAGTGTCATTATTTTATATGAGCGCTTTATAATGTTAGAACCTAAAAATCTAGCTTTTTCCTTTTAGAATCCTTGAAAACAAAGAAATATCAACCATTGCTCATAAAGACTCCAAACTTCATAGTTTTTAACAAAGAGCTTTCCCCATTTGTTGTTGGCAATTATGTTCCCCCAATTCTAATTTGCAAGTATAGCTCTTGTAAGCAATTGCTTGAATGGATCAGTATTGCCTTCTTATGTAAGTAGCCCATCTTCTATTTTCCTCTTCAGCCTGAATGAAAAAATATCTACATCAAATGAGCTTTGTTTCCTTCTTTTGTTCTTCTATTCTCAACTTGATCAATGCTTAGAAACCTCTCAAGAACTTTTGAGCGAATAAATTTGTCTTCGGGCTTGCAAGGAATCATGGAGACTAGTGTCAGGAGTTCATTGATTTAGTCTTTACTTCTCTGCCTCATGAGTATTGGGATGGAGGAGATCATTGCAAATGAAGCCTATTGATTATAAAGTCAATTAATAAGCCTTAGTATATATATTGTTATAATGAGATGAGTTGTCAATTAAATTGCCTCAAATCAAAATAATCAAAGGATTTTATGCCACAATACAATTTGGCTTATTTTAAACATATTTGACCCAATCCATGCAGAAAATGATAATGATTCTTATTCCAATAATCTCTATGCAACATCAAATTATTCTCAATACTTTTCTGTTAGTTTATAATCTCTTATTAGATAGCATAAAGTCAAATTTATTTAATTTAATGTTTTCTTTTATCTAAATCAACTAACATCCTCTTGTATAAATTATGCTTATATTACTGAAAAATATTGTATTTTCATCAATTTGTCATAAATTCATTATGCCTAATTAAATAATATGTATAATCATATAAAACTTACTTATTTATTGAGTTGAGTGGGTGCTTCATTTTCTAAATAAACAATACATATATTTCCTTTTAAAGTTAATATCCTGAATATACAAAATAAATGGTCTTATATTCTAATGTTTATTCCAACTAATATTACCTTTTTAGACTATAAAATAAATTTCTTCTCTTTGTTGGAAAAAATTTATCTTTTCTTCACAAAGTTAAAATGTATCAATCATAAAGATAATTTATTGTGAAACAATAAAAGAGAGGGTGATTTTGGATGATGAATTCAATTGAATTATAAAAAGGGTTTAATTAATATTTTCGGATACCACCAGCGCCTAATCAACATTCGATTAAAATAAGAAGATTGACCTGTGGCTTTGTAAATCTTAAATGTTAACTGATTGATATTTTTAACCACCAATTTCATGATTTATTCGGTGTTTTTGATCTTATCTGTTGCTCTCATCCTCAAATATAATCTATATTTAGAATAGTTTCACTTATTAACTTCACCCTTCTTTTCCATATAATTATATAATATTGTCTCAACAATAAATAATTCAAATGCCATTATAGATCATTTGTCATATTTAATTTAGCCCTTCAGCTCTCTCGATTATACTTTGTTTACTAGTTGATCAAATGCCTGAACAAAGCATTTAGAAATGTCCTTCTTATTGAATTAACAAGGTAATTCATCATAATTACAACCTATTCTTTATTCCTTTACATTAGCAATCAAAACTATCTCCATTAAAGTTTTAATTTCACTGTTACTGATTTGGTTCGTCAAATAAAGATTTTTTTGATATAAACTCATGCTAAATCATTGTAAATTTACATATCTTAATAAATTGGCTCAATCATGTACTTATTGTTGATGTAGTAACTTAATACGACCAATTGGGAATGAGTCTCGAAATATTTATCGTGCAACTGCCGGAGAGACTATTTTCCTCTTTATAAAACAGAATAAATGTCTTTTTTATTGATTGGCTATGGATAATTCTTCTTGATTGTGATTTATTTTCCATTAATCTCTGATTATTTAGATAGTTTTTGCGGATGTCCTTTCTAAAATATTTGTTTTTCACTTTAGTAATCGGCTTTATGTTAATTTTCGAATTTTTATTTTGGTATAAATATATTAGAATTATCTGATTCCTATTTTAAATTGATTCTTTTATTGCAAGTAAAAATCTTGTTTCGTTCTTTGTTCGAAAATTCTCCATTATTTTTTACCTAAAAAAGGGTCTTATTCGATATAGAAGGATTGCTATAATTTTATTAGTAATTCGGTTAATATTTTTGTTATGATTCGTTAAATTGAGATAATTGATCTATGATGCTTTCTGTTTGAGAATCAGTTGAGACATCAATATGATTGTTGGTGCAGATATTTTAAATCCTTTCTTTGACTTTTTCCCATGAATTTTGATGGCAAATTTCTTAAAGTAATATAAATTCAATTTAATTTGTAAAATATTTGTGGAAATCCTGCTTATATTTTTTGCAAATATATTTTAGTCTGAATAGACTGATAGGTACTTTTGATCGTATTCGTTATTTTTTTATGAGATTGATGAAATTTAAAAGATACGCCATATAATTTTTTATTTATGCCTGTTAAAACTAGGCCAATGCATAATATTTTAGTTTGACAATTTTGAACATAAAAATTGGATCCAATTTTGTCTTTCATTTTAGAATAAATCAGTTTCTGATTTTAGCTTTTATTATAGTTCTAACCTTCGGGCGGTTTAATTGAAATTTTCTCTCAATTTTATTGAAACTAACAAATTTCTTTCCATCTCATAGTGGATCAGACTCAACTAATCAATATCTTTATCCAGCAATTTTTATAATCTAAATTTTTCATAACATACTTCTTCAAAAAATGGTGGTTAGAGTTTAATCTATATTATTGAGGGAGAACTGATGAACTGGAGCGTTGGATTATACCCATATAAAGACACTTTGCTTATTTTTTTGATTTAAATTTCTGAGAACATAAAAAGAGTATCCAATCCTCATAATAACTCCATTGTCCTATCTAGTAAAAATGCTTATTCCATTTATATCTAAAGATTAAATCGTTCCAATTCTATCCTTATACAATGGCTTTAGTTAGGAGTGACTCTAGTGGGTCAATTATTTTTTAAGGTGTAAATTTGAGATTTTTTAACTTTCTCTCTTATCTAAATTAAAATATAGATACATGAACTTGAGACTATTTGTTTTAAGATAACGAAGTTCTGTTGTTTGAATCATTATGAAGACATTATTATAAGATTAGCATTATATTTCCATAGCTAGAGTTACTATTTTCTTTATCTCCTATTTATTTCTTTCGAACATAATAATTTATAAAAAAGAAATTTAAGAAACTTTTCCAAGGTTCCCTGCAGGAATAACTTTAAATTATTAATCTGAAATAGAATTTTCTTTTTTGCTTTTCTCATTGCAATTTAGCAAACCAAGTACTGGATTTTTAGGAATTTGTTAATTAATATCTATAAATTTGATTTTACGAATAAAAGATTTGACTTATGTATTATTAAAGCAATTATTTTTCATAGAAATTTTAAAAATTTATTAAATATTTATTTTAGTCTCCGCCCATTTTCTTTTTTTACGAAGATTATCCAAAAGAGTAACTTCCAATTCACCAGTGAAAGAGTCTTAAAAATTTAAATATTGCCTCATAATGAATGAACATCTTAATTAAGATAAATATACTTTTCCTCCATCGAACAACAATTTGTTAAATATTTATATTGCACCCACTAAATTTTTGGCTTTCTCTCCACAATTTT
>Ga0302268_1001712_pt1 | contig 11324 bp, 9 predicted proteins | sample III_Bog_E2_1_FD_194554 | JGI IMG/M metagenome (GOLD analysis project Ga0302268, IMG submission 194554) | Peat permafrost microbial communities from Stordalen Mire near Abisko, Sweden - III_Bog_E2_1 | ecosystem: Environmental > Terrestrial > Soil > Wetlands > Peat | place: Sweden: Abisko...
ACATCAATTTTGCAACGGCGTCCCCTGATAGCTGGTCTGCCCCTTGGCGACATAGTTATTGATGTTCAACGGCACGATGCCTGCGCCGCTACTCTGCGCCAGTTGCAACAAACGCACGGTGGAAACCGCGTTGGTCTGCTGGTAAAAGCGGTTGATGGCCTGGTGTTCCTCGGCGGAAATGTCGGCAATCGCAAGCAGGTTGTAATTGTCCTCGGCCATCTGGAACGTCTGGCCGGAATCCGGGCGCACGGTGCCGTTGCCAACGGACGCCATTTCGTAAAAGAACATATCCACGTTGGGCCACACCGGGTCGGTGCCGTTGGTCAGGCTGCCCGAACTGTCGCGGGCCGGGCTGATTTTGGAAAGGCCAATTGCCCAAGCCGAAAGCGTGTTTATCTTGTGTAAGTTCTGATTCACCTGGTCAAATTCTCCGACCTTCTCGTAGTAAGTCATCCCCGCCAGATACATGGTCGCACCTTCATACACATCGGGCGACACGCTGTTGGTGTTGGAAGCCTTGGCCCGCACCGCCGCCTCCATCTGCCAGATGTCGGTGGCGTGAGGCAGGAGCATGGCGCGGGTCACTTGGCCGTAGCTCATGCAAATCGCGGCTTGATCGCCTTTCCGTAGCGGGCGTTCCACGTCCATTTCCTCCGTGCCGCTGTAACCCAAAAACGGCAGGTTCGGGTCAAGCGCGTAGGCCGGGGTCAAGGCCCGGTGCCGGTGGCTGCGAAACCGGACATTCAACTGGTCATCGAATTGGTCGAGCGTCAACGAAAGCACTTCCTTCGACAGCAAGTTGGTGTCGTTGGCAAACGCCGCCGTCGTGGTGATGTTGGTGCGGTAGGGCAGCAACACCAAATTCAGCAACACCTGGGTTGAATTGGTGACGGTCTGGTAGATGTAAAACTCGCGGTCATGCAAATCGCACAGGCGTAGATCGCCGGTCTGGATGTCCTTGCTGGGGTCGTTCGCGCTGTATATCTCGACGCTCAACGTGTCGAACACGTTGGTCAGCGTCGGGCTGATGTTGGTGATGGCGCTGGAAGTCAGGTTTTCAATGGCCGTGCTGACATTCGTGACGGCGGTGGGCGTCGGGAAATCCTGCCAGCGGGAATAATAATGACGGCGGTTCAGAATCTTAACGCCCAAGTCGTCCACGGAAACGCCCGGATGATTTTGCTGCAAGGTCTGTTTCAAGTAAGCCGGGAAGATGACGCGCGGCGTGTTGTCGCCGCTCACGGCCAGCGACATGAGGTTGGTGTTGCCGTAAATGTAATCCCGCACCCACGGATAGGCGTTGGGATAATTCGTGGGCATATTGTCGTAGAGGTCAAAGCCCTCGGTGATTTCGTAATCCTTCAACCACGGAAAGATGTGAACCCAATTGGTGCCGATGTAGGCGGCCACGGAAGTCTATCGGAACGAACTGGCGAAGCGTCTGCACCAAATTGGCTATTCCATCCGACGCACCGGCTCGGCATTTGAGATTGACGGTGTAGATGCCAAATTGATTGAACGGTTTTCCAAACGCTCACAACAGCGGGACATGGCCGTGAAACGTCAGGAAGACAAGCTCGGTCGCAAGCTGACAAAAAAGGAAGTCGCCCATGTCGTCCACCAGTCGCGGCCAAAAAAACTCAAGGGCGTGTCCGATGAACAGGTGCGTGACCAGCAACTCGGCGAGATTGGCTTTTTTGAGAAACGGACATTGCGCCAAGTGGTCGCCGCCGCCGATGGCAAGCCCAAAGCGTTCGCCCAATATGTCAGGCCGGATGATGCCCTCGCGCACGGCCTCGCCCATGTTTTTGAACGCCGCTCGGTCGCCCCGCAGCACAAGATTTTGGAAGCGGCTCTCATCAAGGGTTGCGGTCAACTGAACTTGGGACGGCTGAAGGATAATCTGGCCGCTGACGACAAGTTGGTGAGGGTCGGTTCGGAGTTTTCCACGCGGGAAATTTTGTCCAAAGAGCTTTACCTGATCCGCGCCGTCAATGCCGGTGTCGAGGCGGTCGCGCCGTTCGTCCACCGTTACGAGCCAGCCGCCCGCCTCGGCCTCGACCAGCGCAAGGCGCTGGCGCACGTCCTCACCAGTCCCGACCGTTTCACCGGCTTTCGCGGCCTCGCTGGTTCCGGCAAAAGCACAGCCTTGGTGGAACTGGCGGGCATTATCCGCCGTGAGGGTTTTAAGCCGCTGTTTTGCGCGCCGACAGCTTCTGCTGCCGACACACTCCGCAAAGACGGCATGGATGCCATGACGCTCCAAAGACTGCATGGCAGCTTGGCGGCGGGCGGCAAACTTTCGCCAGGTGTCGTGATTGTCCTCGATGAAGCCGGGGCGGTCGGCCTCGATGACATGGTGAAACTGTTTGAACTCGCCCGCCGCGACGATTGCCGCGTCGTCCTCTCCGGCGATACCGGCCAGCATTCTTCCGTTCCGCGCGGCGATGCGCTCCGCATCATCGAGCAGTATTCGGCCTACCGTTTTGGCGAGTTGACGACCATTCGCCGCCAGAAACCGGAAGCGTTTCGGCAGGTGGTTGAGCTTGCCGCCGCCAAGCAAACTGACAAGGCATTTGCCAAGCTTGTCGAGCTTGGTGCGGTTAGCGAAATGGCGAATGATGACGGACAGCTTTATCAACGTGCCGCCGATGCCTACGTGTCGGCCACCAAGCAGGGCAAATCCGCACTGCTCGTCTCGCCGACGTGGGCAGAAATTGATGCCGTCACCGAAAAGGTGCGCGAGACGTTAAAGGCCGGTGGCGTAATCAGTCCGCAGGATGAATCCGTCGCCGTTTTCGATTCGCTATCATGGACGGTTGCCCAAAAGAAAAGCGTCCGCGAATTTGAACCCGGCCAGCGGCTGCGTTTTGTCCGGCATACCAGAAGATTTGAGCGCGGCGAAACGGTGGAAGTGGTCGCCACGATGGAAACCGGCCTGCGTGTCCGCCGTGACGACGGCACGGAAGTGGATTTCATTCCCGCCAGCGCCGCCGCGTCCTTCGACGTGGGCGAGTCCCGCGAATTGAAAGTTTCCATCGGGGACTGGCTGTTGTTGCAGGCCAACCACGGCAAAGAGTTTATCAACGGCGAACGGGTGCAAGTGAAGACGATTAGGGACGGCCGCATTGCGCTGGCCGATGGCCGCACGATGCCCGCCGGTTTTAACACCTTCACACATGGCTACGCGGTCACGTCCCATTCCTCACAAGGCAAAACCGTGGATGAGGTGCTGCTGGTCGCGTCTTCAAAATCCTTCGCCGCCGTCAACCGGGAACAATTTTACGTTTCCATCTCGCGTGGCCGCGAGCGTGTCCACATTTTCACCGATGATTCGGAACTGCTCGCCCGCCGGGTCGCTGCTTCGCACGACCGCAAGGCCGCCATCGAGTTGCAGGCGTTGCGCGATGACCTGGCCAAGCTCGGCTTCAACCGCAAAGAGCAGGAAAAAAACTCGCCGCCGCCGTCAACCGCTGCCCGCCAGTATCGTCCGGCGCGGCATTTCCGAGTCACCCGGCTGTCGCCCATTCAAAAGCTCGCCCAAATCGTCGAGGACGTGCGCCGCTGGCTTGGACTCGAACACACGGCAACCGTCGCCAAGGAGCAGGCCGAAAAAGCGGAAGCAACCGAGGCCATGAAACCGGCTGAAACAATTTCACCTGCGGTAAAGGAAACGCCACGGGTGCGCCCGAACATCAAACTAAACGTGCCGCCGCCCCGCCGCTCGCGTGGCATCGGCATCTAACCATCAACTCCAAAACATCATGTCCACGTTCCTACAAGATAAATGTTACGAAACCGCCAACACCTATGCGGCTTGCATTGAGTTCCGCTTCGACGAGAATCATCGCCGCGCGTTTAACGCCAGCCAGTTGATTGAATTTTCGCTCGATCCCAATCCCGCTGCCGCCGATGACAAAAATGAACCGCCGCTAAAGATTACGCTCGTGTTTTCCACCGCCGATGTCGTCATCCTCGGCTGGCGGCTCGGTCTGATTGCCGACTATCTGCGAGGGAACACACTTACCGCCGTTTGTATTCTGCCAAAACGCTATGCCGAACTTGAACGCAACGCGATTTATGTTTCGTCCATCACCATCAAGCCGGTTGACAAAAAATAAAACCAATCAGCCAGTAGATTTATTGTGAAGGGAGATTGACAATGGGAACGGCGCGGTAAAACCGGCTGACATTGTTTTCGGCGGCGGGATCAATAAAATCAATTGAGCCTTGAAACACTTGATTGGTGCTGACGGACGACCAATTCACAAGGTCGCTTGAATACTGGACGTAGAACCAAGCGCCGTCCGGCCCCGTCGCAGTCACATGAAAACTGCCGTCTGGCAAAACAGCAGAAGGCGGACGCAGCCAATTTTCCCAAATGAGCGCGGCGGCGCGCGGCGGAAAACCGACAATGTAGTAATCCGGTGTCGTGTTCGTGGATGGCGTCAACGTAAGCACAACGGTTTTGCTGACATTCGACGTGCCGGTGTCAATCGGCACAATCGGGATTAAGGCGTAAGCAGAACCGGCGGGAATGGTGACAAAGCCCGGCAACGCTGCGTAATCCACCCCGTTGCTGGCCGTGCCGCCAATGCTGTAATTCACCGTCAAATCACTGCTGGCGTCGCCAAGACGCTTCACGGCGAAAATTGCATTTTTCGGTCCCCAATTTGTAAACCATTGAAAAGCTGCTCCGCTCCAATTTGTCCAAGTCGGCGTTGCATTTGTCTCGCCGCGCCAGACGTAAGCGTTTGTTCCGGCAATGGCAACCGGATCAATGGCGTCAATGCTCACAACGTCCGTTGGATTCGTGTTTGTTGCCGTCGCTAAAACGGTGATGTTCACCGGCGCGGACGTTCGGGACAAGCCGGACGAAGCGGTTGCCACGGCGGTCAAGGCGTAAGAGCCGACCGGCGCATTTGTCCATACGAAGCAATACAATGACGACAATAACGAAAGCGATGGAGTTGCCTTGTAGAGCAAAATCGGGCGATTTGTCGCGCTCAAATTGACGCCAGAACCTAAATCAATGGCATTGGCAAATAATTCGACATTGGTGACAGAATTCGCAGTCGGAATTAGATACCCAATGGATGGCAATCGCGCATACGCAAAAACCGGAATGTCCACCGGTGCGTAAAATGTTGCATGATTTGCCGGACTGGTGATTCTCACTGGTGGAGCGGCAAATGGGGGAATTGGGGTTTGGGCGAAACCAAGCCACGGACAGGTCAGAAGCAAAAATAAAACGATCTGCCCGCTTCGTTTGGCGGTTTTGACTGATTGGCTCATTTTCATAAACAAAGCCTTATCGCTTAAAGGAACGCATTTATATTCGCAAAAGCATCAAATTTTACAAGCAAAAATCACGCAATGAATTTCTGAAAATCAGGCGATTCGTATTGTGCTAAAATCTGAAAACACGCACTTCTAAAAGCCCTCTGCAAAATTTATTTAGTCGCTCAACTCTTGCACCTGTTCCGCTCCGTTCGCATCGAAGGTGACAAATTCAAAATGGCCATTGATTTCGCGGAGAATGTAATTTCCAGGCGAATCTTCCTCGTGAATACGTCCTCCGAGAAAATCATTATTCCAATTTGTCCAATTGAGATCATTGGTTGGCGCGGCTAAAAGATTGATAGCCGTCGAACGGAGTTTATTGAGGTCTAAAGAATCGGCGTCGCCCAGCGCAACCCGTAATTCCAGATGGCTCATTTTCATTTCGCCGGAAAACCCTTTTACCAAGCGCACATTGGTTTTTGACAGGGCAAAATAAATCGCGCTCGCCAAAACGATTCCAAGAATTGTCGAGACGCCAATGAACCTGAATGGCTGACCCTGACCGTCTTTTTTCCAGCGCGCAAAAACGAAAGTCATACACAAACCTGCGGCAAAAATTCCCGCCCCCCAATTCAGCGCTTCAGTTTCCGCGCCAGCGCGACTGAAAAACCGCTCTCGTTTTTCGGCGAAAGGAGTCCAATTTAATTGCACGTCCTCCCGCATTTGTTCTGGCGTTAGCGTTCCAACAAGTTTTGTGACGACGGGAGAATCTTTTACCCATTTTTGGAGTAGCGGATGAACAATTTGAAGTTGTTCTGGCGTTCGATATGACCAGTAATCGGATGAAGCCGGATAAGCTGGTCGCGTGCAAGACACGACTTTGAAATGCGAAGCCTCTGCCCTTGCTTGACCAAACACATAAAGTTCGACACTCAAGGGCTGATTGTTCGCGCCAGTCAATTGCATTGGATAAACCGGCTTTTCAGTCTTGAAAGTGAATGAAAGCGGTTGTGGCGCGCTAATTTCAGAGTCGGCTTTGTCACGGCGAATTTTTACCGCAACAAAGACCCAATTCTCTTTGACATAATTTTCAATTGCCGAATCGCTGTTTGTTGAAACTGCGAATCCATTATCTCGCAACCATGTTTGAAGTGCTTTTGCATCGCGCGATGCGATGGTCGTCGTCTCAAAAACGCCGATGATTTGTCTGTCAAGAATGGAAACATTTTCTGCCGAAGAACTTGTGCCCATGCTTTTCGCTCTGCTCGCGGACAGTGCCGGAAGCACGGCGGCAAATTGAATCGCCAGGAAAAAGATGAGCACGGCACTGGTAAAAACGCTGAATCGTTTCCAGAACCGAATGAGGACTGTGATTACAAGCAAATCAACAAATAGGATGCTGTCCAAAATCACGAGTCCTGAACCTGCCCTTTCGAGATTGCTGACAACAACGCCGATGACAACCAAGATGCAAGCTGTCATGTCCAGCAAGTTCATTCGCCCGGTCGGCCTGACGAAGAAAAGCAAATAGAGAAGCCAAATTAGCGCGAGAATTGCGGCGTAATGCGCCGGAACATCGTGAACGATTTCAGGCCGCAAAATGTATTCCAATGTTGGGAACAATCCCGTGCTTGCTTCTTCAATCACCGGCTCACCTGGCAATGGAACAATCCAAGCAAAATTCGTTCCCGCGCCAACGAAATGAGTTTCGATTACGAGCCTTTCTGTGCCATTGGTGAAATGAATCAACGCCTGCTGGTCGGGCATATTGATTTTTGCCGGAAACGCAACGGTCGGGAAAACCATTCCGTCAGCGAGGGCTGACAGCGGCAACAGACAAAACAGGAGTGAGAAAAAAAGCCGTTGCATTTTTGAATGCGTTTCCGTTGTAATCACGCAAGAGTAAAATTCATTTCGTTTGTGTCAATTTCTATTTATCTTGCAACGGCATGAATCCGTTTTTTGAAGCAATTGCGTCGGCTTCCTTCGCCTGTGCCGGTGCGCTGCTTGGATTTTTGTTTTCACGACTTCCGAAACCTTATTGGGTGTTTGGCTATTTTATCCCGCTCGCGCTGATTTTGATTTATGGTGTCGCGGTTCATTTTCCGGTGTTGTCATTCACGCCGCCGATTTCTTGGATGATGATTGGGCGGAAAAAATTTGCCGTCATGGGATTCATTGCAACGATGGTTTTAACGACACCACTTTCACGATTGCCGCAAAAACGAGATCGTGCGGTCGTTCTCGTGCTGATGACGGTGATTGTGTTGGTCATGTCGGTGTGGCCGTTCCTCGCGCCCATATTTAATCACAACCAACTCGAACACCTGCAAACACGCATCGGCGCGGACGGAGTGTGTCGGCAAAATACTGATTATACCTGCGGGCCTGCCGCCGCCGTCACCGCGCTTCGCAAACTTGGCTTGCCCGCCGATGAAGGACAAATTGCGATTCTTTCCTACACAAGTTCCACCACTGGAACGCCGCCGGACATTCTCGCCGAGGCATTACAAAATGAATATGGAAAAGACGGCTTGATTGCCGAATACCGAGCGTTCAAAAACTTATCGGAATTGAAACAGGCCGGACTGACAGTTGCCGTCGTCAAATTCGGTTTTATGGTTGACCATTATGTAACGGTTCTTGAAGTGACGGATTCCGAAGTGGTCATCGGTGATCCATTGAACGGACTGGACAGAATCTCCCGCGATGAATTTCTGAAAAAATGGCGATTCGCTGGCGTTGTGTTAAAACGACAGCCGTGATTTAGTGAATCATTCTGTTTTGTGGAGCAGCATTCATTGAAGCGTTGGTTTGCGAAAGCAAAAAATCTACGTTTGTAATCTGCAGCGGCGCTCTCAAAATATATTCAGATTTGTTGACACGCAGTTGTCGTAAAGTTTTGGTCGGCTCAAACAATTCAATTGAGGCAGCGGGGCTAACGCTGCTTCCGCTCTTCTGCGTCCAATAAACCCGATACAAAGGCACAAAATGCGCGCCAGTTTTCCCTTCGGGCGTCAGGGCTTCGACGTGAACATTGCAATCGCGGATGATTGCCGGAACGTCCATTGAAGCGGCTGCAAGCCACTGTGTCGCCAATTGGCAGGCAGAATTGGTGTCCATCCGGCTCATCGGCCAAAGATATTGCGCCTTCAATTCGGCATAATCCTTATTCATAACATCGGGGAAATGTTTTTCGAGGTAGGAGAATTTGTCGCCGACGGTTGCATAATAAGTGTAATTGCTCGTCGTTATGTTCCCAAAACCGAGTCTCACCATTGACGGCGGGGAAATGAACACCTCCACTAGATTGCTCTCCGTAATTGGTAAATTTTCTGGCAAGTTCAATTCCTGCGCCACGCGATTGGCTTCTTCAATGACGAGCCGCAGAGCCTCTTTTCGATACGCCGGAGTTGTGAAGTTTAATTTTTCATATCGCTGTCTGGCCGTTGTAGTCGTCCAGTTCGGCTTTGGCTTCTGCATGAAGTTGTCTTGTGCATAAACACACAGAGTCAGGCTCAATAATAGATAGATTGAAGTGCGCATAATTTTTTCCTTTCTACATCCGACAAAATAAATATGTCCAGCCGGTCAAAAGACAAATGAGGACAAGCCAACGCAAAACCCGGAATTTGAGAAAGGGGCAAATGATAAGGAACGTGGTTGTCGCCACCGTTCCAATCCATAATTTATTCGCCCAAAACCAAATTTCAAAATCAGAGAAGCGGCCAGCCGCTTCAAATAGCATGGCTTTTTCGGATATAAAGCCGCGACTTCTTACCACGGTGGACTGAAAGCAAATGATTAGCAAAGGGGCTAGTAAAGACACCGCAAATGCCCAAACGTAGTGCTGCCATGACACTTGTTGAGTTTGTAAAAACCAGCCAGTGCTACTCATTTTCTTTGCTTCAATTTTATTTGAGATAGGGAGAGCCATCGTGTCCTGATTCGTAGCCGGTTCTGGTGATGCCTGTGTATCCATAAACCCTGATATGAAAATCATTCGCCCATGTGCTTTTGCCTGTATTTGGATTTGTATACCACGTCCAAGAAAGCGGCCATGAATATTTTTCACCGAGCGGAAAATTAAGAATCACGCTTCCGTCGCCAAACGGATTTGAACTAGATGCCTCTTGGATGCACGAGTCCAACGTAGCGCCATTGACCCAAGCGGTGTAAAAGAGCGTATAAGTCGAGGCGAAGTCATAGAATTCGTCCGATGACTGTGGGCCTTTGGATTCATTTACCCACCCGACAAATGCTTGGGGCGCGCTTCCATTGCCCAACTGGTCGGAAGTTATTTTATCCATGATGCCGAAGGCGCGTGACCAAAGTGTTTGATCCGATGTATCGCAAGCATCAAGAAATACAAAACGGTAGGGATGCTGGCGGCGCGGCCCCATTTTTGTGTAAAAATAGTTTTGGAGCGTATTTGCGACATCGGCGGAAGCAATGTTAATCACACCTGGGTCTTTATCGCCCAATCCGTTGCCAATTGCTTTATCATTTCCGTGTCCGTCGAAGTGGAAATTCCGTGTTCCTGAATCAGCCAAATTCGGCAACAAATTTGTCGCCGCAAATCCCTGTGAGGAGATATATCCGGGATTACCGTTATCTTCTGGCGAAGTGAAATCGTTGAATGTGGAATAGTAAGGATCGGGATTAAAGAAATCCGGGTCTGATGGTGTAAGCAACGGGTCAACGACGCCCCACTGGACGCAATCGCGCATCGCCCCTGACGCTATGCTGCCGTTGTTCCAAGCATAGGCTATTGTGAAATTGCCATCTGTGACGGTAGTGTCGGCTTTATGAAGATGCTGTGTGGATGTGCCTGAACCTGGGTCTAAAAGAGTGACGCTAAAAACAGCGTCAACGTCGTTGTTTGTGACAGGGTTTCCATTGTCATCGGTCAAATCCCAAGTTTCAGAAATGAGGCCGCTTGAAGTGCTGTTGGCAATTGTTTTGATGTGGCTTCCATCCGTCGTTTTCAATTCTATCGTGTAATTTGCGTCTGGTTCGGGCAACTGCGCTTGAAGTGTTGCGCCGCCGCTGGTGAATTCAGAATAGGCTGGATTAAACTGCATAACATTGCTGGAATAAAATGGGATTGCTTTTCCAGAACCCGCATAGACGCTCGCGTCAGGAACGTCACCCTTTTGTAACTGGCCATTTAGTTGCAGTTGAACTTGAAGATAATGCTGTCCGGGCGAATCGAAAGTCGTGTTCCATTCGAGAAGGCAATTTCCATCTGTTGCAGGGTCGCACTCTTGAAAAGAGGCTGCGCTGCCGTCAATCAATAGAGAGAGACTGCCGATGTTCGTGACTAAATTGTAGCTAATCGGCACTTCAAAAGTGGCAATGTCCGGTTCTTCGCCAGTGACAATTTGAGTCGCCATCAGCGGATTACTGGCATCGAAAGGATTCATGCCCAACGCCATTTTGACTCGGCCAACGAGTCCGTCACCGGAAAGGTCTATGTCGTCATAGACGGAATTCGTTGCCACTGTGTAGCTGGTGTCTATCGAACCAGTCCCATTCGCATCTTCTACGAAATCTGGAATTCCGTCGCTGTTCGCATCTTTCGGCTGGCCGTAGCTGTCCGCTGCGACATAGTGAATTCCAATGTTCACCATGTGTCCTGACGTTTCATCGCCTTCTTTGGTTTGGTCAGTGCGGGTCGTGTATTGGTAAAGTCCTGCGCTGGCTGGCGAACGACTGCCCGCGCCGTAAAGTGGTGTTGTGTCAGGCAAGTAAAATTTTCCAAACGTGCCATGCTGATACGGCGGCGCGGTCGTCAGCACTTGCTCATTGCCGCCGTCTGTAAATCCGTCGCTGATCGTCGTCGTTTGCAGTTGGTTGGTATTATTTACATACCACGGATAGAAATTGTAGTCGTAAGTCAACTCGTCTGCCGACAATGGCCAATACCCATTGAAATTGTAATCTAGTGCAATGTAACACATGAACGGGTTACGTTTTAATTCGATGTTTTGGGTTGGTGTAAGTCCACTTGATCGGCGTGGCGGTTTTATTGTAGTGGC
>Ga0302268_1001732_pt1 | contig 11193 bp, 16 predicted proteins | sample III_Bog_E2_1_FD_194554 | JGI IMG/M metagenome (GOLD analysis project Ga0302268, IMG submission 194554) | Peat permafrost microbial communities from Stordalen Mire near Abisko, Sweden - III_Bog_E2_1 | ecosystem: Environmental > Terrestrial > Soil > Wetlands > Peat | place: Sweden: Abisko...
CATCAGAGCTAAGTTGGATGAAAGGTGCTAAAGGAAATGACCCATTATGCACTTACAGAACAAAACTTACTAAAGCTGAATTAAAAGCTAAACGAGATCACTACGCAAATCAAATATAACTTTATCCTTGCAAAACATATTAAATAGTGTTAGCGACTAATCGTTTATAATATAAAATATTTTCATTATATATCAATTTTTATTTACAATTTTAAGATAAATATAAATATAATATGAAATTATCTACTTGGGCAAAAAATAATGGTATCCACTATCAAACAGCATGGTTATTGTTCAAAAAAGGTAAATTACCAGTAAAAGCAATTCAACTTAAAACTGGAACTATTCTAGTTCAAGAAGATAAAGATGAAAATATAATAGATAGAACGGTAGTTTATTGTAGAGTAAGTAACAACTCTAGAAAAAAAGAACTTGAATACCAAGTAGAACGATGTTCTAACTTCTGTGCTACAAATGGATGGACTTTAACTTCTATATATAAAGAAGTGGCTTCTGGTATGAACGATAACAGAAAACGATTTTGGGATATGTTATCATCAAAACCTACTAGAATAGTAGTAGAAAATAAAGACCGATTAACTCGTTTCGGATTTGTATATCTAAAACGACTTCTTAAAGAACAGAATTGTGAACTTGTTGTTATCAATGAAACCAAAGAAGATGATAATGAACTATTAAAAGACCTAACTTCAGTTATATACTCCTTTTGTGCTCGACTCTACGGTATACGTAGAGCCAAGAACAAAACAAGTAAATGTAAAGATGTAATATTAAGTAATAAAGATGAATAGAATTCGTACGAGTAAACATTCAATCAAGTTCTCTAATACAAATAAAATAGAGAACTTAAACATTCTTCTATCTGAATATAGAAGATGCTTAAAACATTTTGTATCTTATATTTGGCTTAATGGTTACGTTTATGAATCAAAAGGTGTTTTGAAAACTTTCGATATTAAAACCAATCAACTCGATTGTCCATCAATGCTAACTAGTGATGTTATCACCAAATCTAAGCTAGAATCCTTTCTTACTGGAAGAGCACTTAAATGCTGCTTGGGTCAAGCAGCAGGAATGATTAAAGCCGCCACGCTAAAACAAAAGAAACGCCTTTATATCCTTAACCAAGAAAAAATAAAAGGAACTCCAAGATCAAAACGTAAACAGTTTATAAAGAAATTAAAATGTAATATTCCACAAATTCCTAATTGTGATAATGCAAAACTGGAATTGAATTCTATATGTGCTAACTTAAAAGTTGAAAAAGATAAACACTTTGATTCTTTCCTTAGATTGACTTCAATCACTAAAACTAAAATGGATATTAAAATCCCTATCCAACATAATAGACACTCTTTAAAACTTCAATCTGAAGGTAAAATGCTTAATTCATTCCTTATCGGAAACGATATAATCAATATTAGATGGGAATTACCAATAATAAAAGAAAAACAAGAAGGAACTATAGTTGGAGCAGATCAAGGAAAGAAAGATGTTCTCACTCTAAGTAATGGAACCATTACTACTAAAACAGACTGTCATGGACATTCATTAGATTCTATTATCCTTAAGGTGTCAAAGAAAAAGAAAGGCAGTAACGCCTTTAGAAGGGCAAAAACTCATCAGAAAAATTTTGTTAATTGGAGTATTAATAATTTAAATTTCAATAACATAAAACAAATAAATTTAGAGAAAATCTGGAACATAGGATATAAAAATCCTAGATCAAGATTAATGTCTCATTGGTTTAACACAATCATCCGTGATAAAATACAAACAAAATGTGAGAATGAAGGAATTAGGTTAATTCATTCTTCTTGCACGTATAGAAGTCAAAGATGTTCCAACCCAAAATGTGGTTATGTAAATAAACTAAATCGGAAAGGGAAGGTATTTATATGCCGACATTGTGGCAACACAATGGATGCTGACTTAAATGCTTCATGCAACCATGTTGCTGAACTTCCTGAAATACCGTATCGTTTACGACAGTTGAATTTAAATCGATCTAAAGGGTTCTTCTGGAAACCAGAAGGTTTTTTTGATTCAACAGGTAGGAGTTTACAGTCCCTACTTCATGTCGAAGATAAACATTGATGTTTTATCTAACTGTATAATTCAAAAATAAAGTTATGAAAGCAATAGAAACAACTCGAAGAGACATTCAGAAGATACGTAACAGGACGTATAATGTCAACACTAAATTGACTCAGTTGCAGTCTATTGTTTTATCCCGTAGATACCCCAATCTTAAACCATTTGAGATGGTAGAAATGGCTGTTGAGGAAGTAATAAATCTTCAGTTGCTTAAGGAAGAGAAGAATAAACCAAACTAAGAACTAAACCCACAAACTCAGAAGAAACAGTATCCTTTTTAAGGGAATTGGCAGATGTTATTGCTGCTCCAAGCGTTCCATTTACAGAGGAATACAGGTTCTAATAAATTTTCTAAGGCCGTGATTGGATAAGTAGTAGAGTGAAAGCTTTACTACTTATTTTTTTGGTTGGAGTGAGTCTATTGTTATGTTCTTGTGCAGCGATTCAGAGTGAAGAACAAGTATTGATGAATACGGAATGGAATACGGGAGTTACTGGATATGATATGCGTCCAGACAACTACTTCAACGATCCTAGATCATACAACATGTGGCAAGACATTTATTATAATCCATATAGAGACGGAAAGGCTCATTATTACTTAAACGGTAATTATAACGTAAATCAACAGACTAAAAAAACAGATTACAGCTTCACATTTACCTATACAAAACTTTGGTAGTTGACAGATTTTTATTCTTGTGGTAAATTGGTTGGTTACTCGGATAAGCAAGCCGACACGCCCTCGAAAAGCGATGGAACCAGTTAACCACTGAGTTTGGGGTGCAAGTCCTCAACCAACCGCCATTTTTGTTGTTTAAAATAAGCCAGAACTGTGTAAAAATATACACTACTCTGAATAAATATTAACATATGGCAATTAAACACAAATTGTTAGACGAAATTACTTGTGACCAACCTTGTCATAAAGGCGATAATTATTGCATCTTGAAAGAGATGATGAAGCATGATGTAAAATACAATAATCGATTGGTAATGCAGAGTGCATGTGTAAATAAATTCAAATATGAAGAGAGTAAACGACAACAAAAGGATATTGGATGGAATATTGCATATAATTTATGGGTAGAAAAAGGATATGCCAAAGCATTTGGTGATTTGTATAACGAAGACGATTCTCTGACAGTGCTCTATAATAAAGTTATAAAATCCATTAAATAATACCATGAATAAGGATACTAAAAAACTGACTTCTCTATATGAAGAGATGGTATTAAAAATGGTTAAGATCAACGATGCTGCTGATGAAGAATTTGACCCTGAAGAATTGAGAATGGGGATAGAAGATGAACGAGAACATACAGATGATATAGAATTAGCGAAATCTATAGCCAAAGATCATTTACAAAACGAATCAGATTTAATCTACGAAGCATACATGAATCGTAGAAAGGTCTTTAAGGTAGATGGAAAACCAGTAAGATTTGCTCGATTTGGTGGGTTGTCTCCTGTCCCACAAAAAGGATTCAAGCGTTGGAGGAATGAAGGAAAGCCATATCCAAAAGAAGAAGATTTGGATAATAAAAATCCTGCATATTCTTCTGCCAATAAAACAGTAGCATTGGAACCTCCTAGTTTCCATACTCCACCAGCAAGAAAAGGAATCTATGCTTTTGTATGGCCTTACATAGACTTATTTCTTCTTAATGGAACTACTAAATGGGAATATGAGAAAGATCACAAAGGAGAAAAAGTGTATTATGGAGATTGGACGGATAAAGATGGTAAGCCTGTTCCAGAAAAGACTATTCCAAAAAAGACTATTCCAAAAATGCGAGTATTCGATTATTATGGAGACATTTGGCATCACTTGAAACCCCATGTCCAAAAGAATAAGATATTGGCAGAACGTGGAGATTGGGTGAAAACATCCTTTGAAACTTTTGTCGAGGCTCTTAAAAAAGAAGTTCATTCAGGATACAGCATGGACGTATTAAAAGATTTTCGTGATAAGGATTCAGGATATAACCCAAATTGGAAACGAACTGGAAAACCTTTCACGAATATCGGCACAGACCACTTGGAAGTTTTCATAGAGGATATACATTAAAATTTTACTTGACTATAAAGAACAAACACTATTATATAATAAATTAAAATTGTTACATATTTGGTATTATTTTGGTTAAATAACATTAGGTGTATGAAATCAAAATATAAAGCGTTAAGCGGTAATAAATCTACAGCATGGAAAGGATATGAGGAAATGCCTAGTAGGTATTTCTCCAGATTAATTTCTAGGCATAAAAAGCACAAGTATGTTGAATTCAACATAACATTAAAATATTTATGGGAACTATTTACCATCCAAGAAAGAAGATGTGCATTGTCTAATATAGAATTATCATTAGATTCAATAAATTTTACAGCTTCTTTAGATAGGATAGATTCAACGAAAGGATATATTATAGGAAATGTTCAGTGGCTTCATAAAGATATAAACTTTATGAAGAATAACCTTCCTTTGAATGTATTTTTAGAATGGATGAAATTAATAACATTAAATAATTCAAGATGATAGATTGGAAAGAAATACAGAGGTATTACGATTTAGGACATTCTAGAAAAGAATGTTTGGAAAAATTTAATTGTAGTTCTGGATCATGGACTATTGCAATTAAAGCAGGTAAAATACATCAAAGATTTAAAAAGCTTCCAAATACCAATGCAAAAGATTTAACGGGAGAACAATTTGGAATGTTAACAGTTATTTCTTTACATACTAATAAGAAAAGAGATATTAAATGGAATTGTCAATGCGAATGTGGAAATATATGTATTAAAACGTCTACAAATTTAATATTTGAATCTAAAAGTTGTGGGTGTTTAAAAACTTTGTGCGGAGAAAAATCTAAATGTTGGAAAGGATATAAAGATATAAGTTTAACTTATTTTACCTCATGTATATATAATGCACAAAGTAGAGATATAGAATTTAATGTATCGATAGAATATATATGGGATGTTTTTATATCGCAAGATAGAAGATGCAAACTAAGTGGAGTGCCTTTAACGTTTTCAACAAAAAAAGAAAAACATACTGCATCTCTGGATCGTATAGATTCTACAATTGGGTATGTGAAAGGAAACATACAATGGGTTCATAAAATTATAAATCGTATGAAAACTGATATGCCACAAGAAATTTTTATTGACTTTGCTAAAAAGGTATACTATAATAGCAAAATAATAAAAACATAAAAATTATGAAAACGAATATATCAAATGGTGAGGTATTAAAATTAAATAAAAATTGGCAAGTTATTGGTGTGACCACCATAAGGCAAGCAATCTCCGATATGGCTGCTGATGCTGCAACAGGTTTATATACTGCTGATAGTCAATTTACACCCCTTCGGTGGAGGGAATGGTTAAACATTCCAGTGAAAGATGGGGAAGATTTTATTCAAACGGTTAAACTAAAAGTGTTAATTCCAAGAATTATAATCATGACAAAATTTGATAAGTTAATTGTTAAAGCACCAAAGTTAACAATGAAAAACTTAAGATTGAGGGATAAAGATACCTGTATTTTATCTGGAAAAAAGCTTAAGCCAAATCAAATGAGTATGGAACACATTGTTCCACGTTCAAAAGGAGGAAGAGATACTTGGGATAATATTGGTCTATGTGATAGAGATTTGAATTCTGAAAGGGGCAATATGCCATATGAAAAATATGGAAAACATCCTAAATGGACGCCTTTCGCTCCTCGTGGAAAAAAACCCGAAGAGGTAATTTCTAACAAAAACAATTATCCAGAATGGGAAATCTTCTTGAAGAGTAAAAAGAACTAGAATGTTTAAGAGCATCGTGATTTATTTTACGATGCTCTTAATTTTTTATGGGGTTATTAATATTCCATCCTACCTTATTAGGATTCACCTTTTTCATTGGTAAGAAAGAAGCGATAATTGTTGATGAAGATGAATGCCGTGTTTGGTATCAGGTAGGTCAACAAGTTCGATGGATGAATAAACCAGTGTTCTATGCGAGGATTGGTAAGAAGAAAGATGGAAAGAATTATCTTTTTTACAAATACTGAAAAAGAGTTTGACTATTTCAAGGAATCTGGTAAACTACTTGAACGATTGAGACAGAAGTTGCGGCAGACGATCAAAAAATAAACGAAATTAGTAGTTGACTTTTTTGAGGAATCTGGTAAACTACTTAAACAATTTAGAAATCGTGCTTTGAAAAATAAGCAGATTTAGATAAATAAAATATGGGAGTAAAATATTCCCTTACTCGAAAGAGTAAAATGTTCTTTTAAATTTGAAAAGTAAAAAAGGGCGGTATAACGTCCTGCATATGCATAGAAATATGTATATCGAAGATACATCATAGAAATATGAGGAAAGCGGAGTTCTCCTACAGAGCCGCACCTAGCAATAGGACATTTATACAAACCCGACTGAGCATCCTTACGGCTTCATATCCGTGAGGTATACATGAAGATGGGGAACGGGAATTAGATGTGCGAGGGTAACTCCGTAACATGTTTAGTTCTTCAGAGTAGCGTCTGGAACGTTTCTATGCCAAACATCGAGTGGTGACGGTAAAGGGGAGTTGTTAGGTTCGAGGGCGTAAAGCACCCAAGGGCTTAATAGCATTATGATAGGTCGAGGCTGATTACTCAATTTTCAGCTTATATCTAGAAATAACATTGAGTAGCCGCAAGCGAAAGATATGGGAAGAGTTGCATCCGTGGTTCAAAAGATCATGAGACAACAACCAACGCTCTTCCCTGATAGGTTGCAACTAGAGCAATGGTAGCTCAAATGACTATTAATCATTATGTTATTGGTTCAAATCCAATGTTACAAATCAAAAGCAAAGTCGTTGGTGGTGTTAAGTGAAAGTAACTTAATTCCAAAGTCGCAAGACAATTTGGATGATGTAAAACTCGCAAGGTGATATATCATTTGTTGGATTCGCAGCTAAACCCTTAGCGGGGTTGAACAGTTCGCAAGACTGAGTGTAAGATGAAGGCAGAATAGCTTAACATTTCAGAGGTAATGCAGCCTCTATAATCGTGCAGTTACGGTAGCAGTCATAATTGCCAATTAAGTTTGGGGTTATGAGGATAAAGAGAGAAACTTAGCCGCAAGCTAAGTATAATGCTCTGAAGGTGCTATTAAAGATGGTTTAGTCTCAACCTCTCTTACAACCCCCGAAGTTCACTCTTCGGGGTTTTTTGTTTTTATGCTTGACCTTTTCGAGGAATCGTATATACTTCTTGGCATATGAAAAAACTATTTACTGGTCTAACTATCGCTGCAACTATGTTCCTGTTTGTTGGGTGTGCGAAAATGCAAAATGAAATTGCGAGAGATGGAGGATTTTTCGGTTCATATGCTGCCGACTATATTGTGAGAAATGATAGTGGCGGGAAGATTATGGACATGTGGAAGTTGCGTAATGTGATCGTTCAAGAGGAGGAACATGGTGCAGGGTGGTTGTTTAGAGACAATGCTGGCAATCCTATCAATATTGGTGGTGACGTAAAGGTGGTTCGTTGTATCAACTTGCAAGATTGGGATCGATATCATGAATATCATGCAGAGTTTGAAACGAAATCATATCAGGAACTTTATTCTCAAAAGGAGGAAAAGTAATATGCAATACAAGGCTGACTACCACGATAACTATAAAAAGGAACTTGCTAAAATTCGTAGCGTTTCTTTTGGTCAAGGTGGATACCAAGATGCACAGTTTGGACTTAACTTGGATTTTGAAGGAAAGGGTATAGGTTGTGGTGCATTTGTTGGTGGTGGATGGGATTACTCTATTGAAGTTGATGAATATACTAAATGGACGGAGGAAGATCGTGCAAAACAAATGGCTGAAATGTGTAAGACTATCTCACAGATTTTGCGCGATGCAAAGTGTTCAACCGTTGATCAGCTAAAAAATAAACCAGTTGAGTTATCCATTGATGTCAACGTGCTGAGAAGTTGGAGAATCTTAGAGGAAGTTCTATAATGTCTAGAGAGTTTAAATTTAGAGCATGGGATATACGACTTAAAACGTTCATATTTTTTGATTTAAGCACGTATAACAGAGATTATTGGACAGTTAATAATCAAGACCCTGACGAATTCTTGAAATAATTATTGACTTCCAGCGTATTTCTGGTATAGTAGTGGAAGTTTATCAGAAAAGTGATAAATAAAACGTAACAAAGGCGATTTAGATGCTGATGTTACGACAGTTTAGTAAACAACCTTGGTAAAGATAAGGAAATTTATGAAAGAAAAAATTGACAAATACGATTGTGGCATTATATGTGGTAGGTTTCAGACTCATGAACTTCACTCCGCACATAAAGATTTAATTCGAACAGTAATTGATAAACACCCAAGGATTTTATTATTCTTGGGGTTGAGTCCATTACGAAACACTCTTACGAATCCATTAGACTTTCGTTGTAGGAAAGCTGCTATATTAGAAGAGTTTCCTAGTATAGAAATATATTACATAGATGATGTAATGATTGACGATATGGAAGAAAGCGATAAAATTTGGAGTAAGAACCTTGATTCCCAAATTAAGAAATGGCTTCACCCTACTCAAACAGCACTACTATACGGAAGTCGAGATTCTTTTATTTCTCATTATAAGGGCAAGTATGCCACTTGTGAGCTAGAACCTGAGTTGTTTATATCGGGAACTGAAGTGCGGAGACAAGTGATGAACAACTATCCTCCAACTAAAGATTATCGAGCAGGACTAATAGCATCGACTGCATCTAGGTATCCTATAGCGTATCAAACTGTTGATGTTGTTATTTTCAATGACGATAAAACAAAAATGCTAATGGCAAAAAAACCCAATGAAAAGTTGTGGCGTTTTGTAGGAGGGTTTTCTGAACCCACATCGCCTAGCTTGGAATATGATGTAAAAAAAGAAGCAATGGAGGAGGCGAATGTTGAAGTAGGAGACATTCAATATGTAGGCAGCTTAATTGTTGATGATGTAAGATATCGCAACGAAACTGATAAAATAAAAACGGCGATATTCCAGTGTAAATACCTTTTTGGTAAGCCAGATGGAGATGATGATGTAGCATTTGTAAAGTGGTTTAATGTTTCTGACGTTAAAAAAGACTACATCACGATTATTGAGAGGGTTCATCGTCCGTTAGTTGCAATGCTGATCGAAAAAAACGTGATTTAGTAAGGGATGGAACGCTATAGAGGTTAAATGATATGATATTGACTAAACACGCTATTGATCGATATATTGAACGTATTGGTAGACAGGACGAAAAAGAGATTCTTCGCAGAGCTAATGCCGCAGTAGAAGTTTACAACGATAATAAGGGGGTGACAAAGAGGAAATGGGGAACTATCATCTTTGTCATCCTCAATAACGAAATTGTAACAACGATTACTAAAAAAGCCTTGACATTTTAAGAGAATTATATTAGACTGCGCAAACAATAAAGATTTGACCTGATAAAGATAGGTCGATAAACAAACATATGATAAAAGATAATATGAAAAGTAAATACATTAATGAAACAGTCAACGAAGATAACGTGATCCTGATGAAGGATTCTTATAAAGTTGGACATTGGGACATGCTTCCTGATGAAACTACTCGCGTTTATTCGTATTTGGAATCGCGGAATGGGGCAAATTTTCCGTATGTCGTATTTGCGGGGTTGCAGGGGCTTCTCCTAAAATATTTGGTGGGAATAGTCGTAACACAGGCAGATATTGAAGAGGCTGAATACCTTTATGAGGCACATTTCGGCACTCGTGAATTTTCTGACCGTAAGATGTGGCAGTATATTGTGGATGAATGGGGTGGTAAGCTTCCATTGACCATTAAAGCTGTTGCAGAAGGTCAACCTATCCCTATAAATAACGTTCTGATGTCGGTAGTAAATAACGGTAATGAACTGACTAAGGGGCTTACTAACCAATTTGAATCTTTGTTACTTCATGTCTGGAGTGCTACAACGATTGCAACATTGAGCCGCACGACAAAAGAGATTTTCAAGAAATACCTCGATCTTTCGAGCGACAACCACGCTGGTATTGATTTCATGCTGCACGATTTCGGATATCGTGGAGTTAGTTCGAATGAAAGTGCAAAAACTGGTGGTGCTGCACATTTGATCAACTTCCTTGGAACTGATACTATGATTGCGATGCAGTATGCTCGTAAGTATTATGGTGCGCCTCTTAAGGGATTGGCATATTCGGTTCCCGCTACAGAGCATAGTGTAATGACTGCTTTGGGGAAAGATGGGGAAGTTAAAATCGTTCGTAAACTTTTGGAGAAGCATAAGAAAGGCATTCTTTCGGTTGTTGCTGATAGTTACGATATTTACAACTTCGTAGAAAATATTGTTGGTAAGATTTTCAAGCAAGACATCGTTGAAAGAGAGGGAGTGTTCGTTGTTCGTCCAGACAGTGTAACTCCTCAACATCCTACTCCTGAAGCAGAAATGGTTTGGATTCTTACTAGCCTTTGGAATAACTTTGGTGGGAACGTTAACAGCAAAGAATATATGGTTCTTGACTCCCATGTGCGGGTGCTGTGGGGTGATGGTATCGATCAAGTAGGTATTGATAAAATCCTTCGTGCTGTTGTCGATGCAGGATTCAGTGCAGAGAATGTAGTGTTCGGAATGGGCGGTGGATTGTTGCAGAAAGTTAATCGTGACACTCAACGTTTCGCTTTCAAGTGCTCGGCACAGCTTCAAGATGGTAAGTGGGTTGACATCTACAAAGACCCTAAAGACAAGAGCAAGCAGTCGAAGAAAGGGAAGTTGCGCTTAATCAAGTCGGCAATCGATGGACATTATTACACTGCACAACAGCAGGATGGTAATGTTAATGATGGGTTGGATGACCAGCTTGTTACGGTTTTCGAAAACGGTGAACTGACTAGGTTCTATACCTTTGACGAGGTTCGTAAAAACGCAGAATTGAAGTAATGGTATTTAATATCTTTACATATTTTATTGTTTTTCAAGTAAAAATAACACAAAATATGATAAATATAATTAGATGCAAGGATATATTAAATTGTCTAAAT
>Ga0302268_1001733_pt1 | contig 11193 bp, 17 predicted proteins | sample III_Bog_E2_1_FD_194554 | JGI IMG/M metagenome (GOLD analysis project Ga0302268, IMG submission 194554) | Peat permafrost microbial communities from Stordalen Mire near Abisko, Sweden - III_Bog_E2_1 | ecosystem: Environmental > Terrestrial > Soil > Wetlands > Peat | place: Sweden: Abisko...
TCACGACCAGACATGGTTTAAAGATCATCAAGCATGTCTAAAGCGTCTTGTGTCTGACCACAAACACCCTCGTCAATTTCGATGATTTGGTGAATTCCCCTTAGAATTGCCGCTCTCTTCTTGGGGTTAGTCTTCAATAGTTTCAACTCAGGCATGGTTACCATCTTTCCCCGCGAGACGGGCAGCGATACATTTACTGGAATGTTCATATCCGATAAGATCTCCGTCACAGTCTGGGTATCCGATGCATGGCGGGGCATAGTGCCCCTTTAACTGTTCTGCTAACTGTGTCTTCAGCGTGGCGTTCTCAACTGACTGCTGGTAAATAGTTTCAGTGAAGCTCGTATTTTCTGCCACAAGATTCCTGATGAAATCTTCGGGGGTATCGAACGGTTCGTTAGGCATACAATCTATTCTAGCCTTCAACTTGGCGTTCTCCTGCTCCAACTCACACGTCAGGCAGTAGCACGTGCCCTCGTCGCTAGTAAAGGCCGTGTGCCCCGGCTTGCCGCATCCGCCGCGAGTAATTTGATACACTTGTTCTTTCAGAGAAGCATTCTCCTTCACAAGTTCGGAATTCTCTGTCGCCAATCGTAACGCCGGACTTTTAGCACATGTCGCCATATGCTCCGCTACCTTGGGAGTCCACTCCGATTCTTTGCAGATTGAATCTCCACAGTATGAACAACACACAATAAGGTTCTCTGGTTTCTTCTGCTCTTTCAGTGCGGCATTCTCCTGCACAAGAGCGGTGTTGTCGGCATCGTACTTGTCAAGCAACTCCCGCTGGCTTGCGACCGTCTCCTTGTCCTTAATAGTATTTGCGCGTAAAAGGTTGTAGTGCTCGATTAGATCGAATGTATCATTGTCCATCAACCTCACCGCCCTTCCATGCCACGCTGTATGTTTGGCTTGATCAGAAACGTAAACACCACACAAATTACACACGTCCTTATTAGCCCACGGGTCATGAGTGTACGTGACATCCTCCGGGTACTCCATCTTATGCACCGCGCGGGCCGGTACTTCGAGCGTGCGCCCCTCTGCCGCGTCCACTAGCGGTACGGTTGGCTCTGGCTTTGTGAGACGAGAAAGCCTATCGGAAAGAATTTCGCTTATCTCTGCCGCCGAAGCCACGCACATACCACATCCGTCATAGGGAACATGTTTTTTCCACTCAGTGCTACCAGCATGGACAGGATCGAAGGCTTTCCGCACGTCCTCCAGCGATACCATGCCGTCTGCTGGCTTGGCCGCAACCACCGGACCCTGCTTGGTGAGACAGGCGCGAACATATTGTCTAATGCCGCCGAATTCCCCGCCGTCTTCAGCTCCAGGAACAGACCCATGCCAATAATAAGCACGCATGGCGGACCGAATCGCATCATCTACATTCTCCAGCGACACCATCCTCTTCTGAGTCACAATGTGCCTCCGCGACTGGAAAGCATATCCGCCGCATGAAGTAGCCACGCCTCACGAGTAGCAGGTTCTACCGGGCCGCCCCACTCTTTGCGGCCGTGGTGGGAAAGCATGCAGTGCACTACTGCAGAAGTAAACCACGCAGGAAGTCCTTTTGCGCTACCTTCAAGAAAGTAATACGTAGAACCAACTACGTGACCAATTGTTTTGCAGTACTCAGTTACCTCTATCTTTCCACTGACGATGTCAAATTGGTATTCATTCAGTTTGGCATAGTCATGCCAGTAAGCCGCCGTCAGCAGTATAGCCTTATCCACGCCTGGGCCAGCCATCTCCAGGCAGTACCTAACTACTTCCGCCGTGTGGACTGCCAACCCACCCTTATAAGCGTGGTGATGTTTAGCTCCACCGTAGCCTTCGCCGTACTTCGCGATAGCGGACAGGCACAAAGCCTTGTAAGGTTCCTGCAAGTGAATTATTGCTGTATTATGCAGATACTCCATCGCTTCAGTGGGATTCATTACTGTTGACAATTCAAACTTCACTTCTGGAACACAAGCACAAATTTTGCTAAGATCAATCATAATTTCCCTTCCCTAGCGTGGCACTCACACACGCAGTCTTTCTTGAAACACTTGTAATGCTTGCCCCTTAAACACGGCACGGATACTGTGAGCGGTTTAGGCTTGCCCGCGCGGCGGCGGCGTACCGAGAGATCACCTAGTGACTGCGCGCGGAAACTGCCGAGATGAGCTATCGTAGCACACAATGTCTGCCTGCGGATCATGACGCAGGCTCCACAGACCAGCCTATTATATTCTTTGCTACGTAAGAATACTCAGCCCCACTGCCGAGTTTGAACACAATCACTCCGAAAGGCTCTCTCACGTAACAATCTTTCACGCGCTGCAAAACTTGTGATGTACTAGAATTGATAAACACTATCACCTTAAACATCGTACTCCTCCTCTGGTTCAGGGCCAAATGTCCATCTCACCACAACCAACTATCTTACCAAAACGCCCACCCAATAAGTACCACCTCTACTAAAGCTGCCAGCAAGATAATAGCGTCCTGCGCCGGAGTAGAATACTGTGCTGTGCCATTACGTAAACTTTCCAAGTCTTCTTCCACTTCGCGCTTAATCTGCAAATCAGACTTCATAAAACTGTCCTCCTGAGATTATTATAAACTCAATCCTTGCCGGCCACTTCACATCTACGTTGATGTACGTACTCGGAGCAACAAGCGGCGCACCGCTAGCGGCGATAAGCCGCGCCATTACCTCTGGCGGGCCGACTACCGTGACGAGCACCTTGCCCGGCTCGCCTTCGTAGGTAAAGGTTAGCCGTTTCAGATCTTCCCCGCCGACGTATGCAGCGCATGCCCGTTCAACCGCGTCCTTCAATGACCGGTTAACTCGCGGAAACAGCACGTAGTCAGACATTGTGGGCGCAGTCTTCAACAACTCTAGCATCGCCAGCTGCAGATCGCCTTCAAACTTAGTCATCTCTGGAGAAGGCTGAAAGTCATTTGAGTCTAATGTTTTGGTCTCCATGTAATCAATCCTTAAACGGGTCGTGCGTCTGACCGTCGGCCATAGCTACGCCGACCGGCGTCAGGTTGTGGACGATCTTCACCGCGCCGCCCATAGCCGCAAGAACCTCCGGCAGGCGCTTGTAGCAGTCCGGCGACTCATCAGTAGCGCCACCGCGCAGCTCAATCCCGGAGCGTTCTACCCAGCCTCGCATCATGTCGCTAGTAACACGCCCAGCACGCTTGACCTCTCCGGTCTTGCGGTCAACTTTGCCCTTGGCCTCCATACGGCCCATCACGCGGCCCGCGCCGTGGACGGTTGAGTAAAGGGAGTAAGCTCCAAGAGGCGACTCGATGCCCTCAAGAATCACCGCGCCCTCGGCCATGGTTCCGCCCACGAAGCCGCGTTGTCCGGGCCAGGCCGGGGTAGACCCCTTACGCACTACGATAAGGCTCTCACCCCCATGGATTTCAGCCCATGCAAAGTTGTGGTGATTGTGAACTGACTCCACAATGGGAGCACCAAGAATCCTCGCCACACGATCACACACCCAATCACGACCAGCATAGGCGTACTCGCCACAAAAATTCATAGCTCCTATGTAGTCTTGCCCGATCTGGTCGCCCAAGGACAGTACGCACGGCTCTACGTCCATGCCGTCCTTAGCCCCGGCTTTCTCCAGAAAATACTTTGCCGTCTTATGCCCAAATCCTCGAGAGCCAAAGTGAATCCCGATCCACACGCGGTCCTGCTCATCCGCAAACAAATCGACGTAATGATTCCCCGCGCCAACGGTGCCCAACTGATTACGCGCTAAGTCCTTCAGCGGTGAGAACCACGGCTCAGTCCATGCAGAAGACTCAAAGCCATCCCACTCCGCGCGCTCATTATTCTTTTGCCCGATGCCGAAGCTGATCGTGTGCCAAACGTCGTCCATAATGGTTTTGATGTTAGCGCGAAGTTCAGCGCCGGTTATATCGACGCGCACGGCCTTGTTGCCGCAGGCGATGTCGAATCCTACGCCGGTAGGGCTAACAGCATTCCGGTAAGCGACAACGCCGCCGATGGGCACGCCGTAGCCCTTATGATTGTCGGGCATGAGTGCCGTTTTATATGCCGTCTTCGCACAGGTTTTAATTTGAGCCAAAGCGCCGGGATCGGCCGTTCCGAACACCGGAATTCCGTCAATGATTTCCATATCTTAAATCTCCTCACCTGAATTCATTATAAACTCCGAACCCGGCGTACTCTACTTAAAACCGTCTCTCGCCACTCAAAGGGCAATTCGCCTTCATAATCGGTGTAAATTTGCCCGCATAGAAATTGCGCGTTTTCCGGAGAGTCAGTGCTCACAAAATGCCATCGCTCACCCGTGTCAATATCCTCCGTAACGTGAGAGCTTGAAAGATACCTTGCTCTGTGAGAACTGACTCCTGACTTTGAAGGAAACGCCAGCTCGTGGGCCTTATCATGCGCGGCTTCTAGCAACGCTTTAGGACTAGCACAAAGCACTAGGATCATTTGAAGTGCCCCTTTCTGAACGCTGAAATTATTATATAACGATCAGGGCGCGATGCCCATGTTGTAGGGCGTCTCATCACCAGAATTCATCACGCGGACCCAAGCCTCGTAAGCCGCGCTGGGTGTGCCGGTCCAGTACCGCAGCTCCGACTGGCCGTTGTCCCACCGAGCCAGCTTCACCGTCACGGGCGTGCCTAGCATGGTTCTCCGCGCGATCTAGTAAGTGCTTAATAACTCGCCAAGCGGCCGACGGATTACCACAGCCACACAAATCCAACTTGCTTACTAAATCTCTAACACGAGCGGCGCGCTCTCTAGGCCACCGCTGCACAAGTTCTTCATGAGTCATTTCGAACCTCCATAGTTACCTCACAAGCACCATCTTGCTTAGCAGATGGACCGAGATACCCCGCACAGTCGCACCATCCGTTAGCGTCTATCACCAGGCAATTCTGGCCTTCAGTACCCTGCTCGCCTTTAACACGCGCAACGTGCGTATAATGTGAGTGGCCACACCGAACACACTTTGTATAATCCTTACACATGACTAGTTCCTTTCTTTGGTACTAGAACTAATTCCCAAGCCACGCGGCACCGTGGGCACTTGGGAGGATAGAAATCCCATGGCCCTTCGGTCTTCATCTTGACGGGTACACCGCCGCACTTAGGGCATTGCTGAACGTATTTCATTTTAGCGGCACCACTATGTTGTCTTTCAGTGACTCTTCAGATAAGCCACGAACAATCAAATATGCGTCTGCCCACTCGAAGGCCGCTATCACGATGTCAGTCTTGTTCTTACCAGATTGTAAGGCTGGTACCTGAGTAAGCATGGAGGTCAAGAACTTCAAAGCAATTTCATTGCGAGTCATTGCACTCTCCTCCCAAGGCTCTTAGATTTACTGCGCCCCGCTACCTCGTTAGGCAGTCCACGCTCCTGCCGGTACAGTCGAGCCGCGTCACCGCTAGTCATCTCCTTAGTTATCCGCGTTAGCCACCACGTAGCGCGAAGGTTATTCAGTCGGCTGTTGTTGCCGCGCGCCTTCTTAAAACCCGCCCTATCTAAGGCAATACCCAGGGCACGCAAGCTCACACGATGATTTCCGCTATTATCCTCCGAGCCGTTCGCCGCCGTATACATATTCAGTAGCTCCACGGGCGTGTACACCTCGTAAGCGTGCTCCGGCTGAGACCCGCCATAATTGGCGTTGAACTTACCCGCGCGAGACAAGAAATATTGGTCCGGATCGGCGCGTGCTGCTACGGCCCAAGTATCTACGTCACTACGGCTGTAGGCTACGGCGTCGATAAAGCTCTCCGTGTCGGGCGGAGCCTCCTTGGACGAGAAGTCTCCCATGTCCAGCTCATTCTCAAGATAATAGCGCACGTGGCCTGCGCCGCCCGCCGCTGCCCAGGCCTTTATCTCCTCTCCGCGTTTGCCCCCAATCGCTTCCTCCGTAGCGTGGTGAATGAAAGTTCTCCGAGCGCCTTGCTCTTGCGTGATAGCCAGCAGTTCCTGGCTAGTGATATAGTAGTTAGCATAGTCCTCAACAACGTAGCTATCGATGCCTTTCCTCTCAATGGTACGCCCATGATGGGTGATAAGATTCTTCATTAAGTTACTGGCCTGCCGCTTGTCCTCCAGCTTAATCTCGTCGCCTACCACAAACTGCCTACCCTCAGCCCAGTGGTTGAAACGGCCAACTAGCTCATCGCTTGTAGCCTCGTACGTGTTACTAGGACCGTACATCAGGGCAATAATCTCTCCCAGCAAGTTCTTTCCCGTGCCGCCCAAGTCGCTCCAGATCATCACGCAACTGTGCATCTTAGTACCGGGATGTATCAAAGGGTAGGCAACCCAACGCTTAAACCATAGTACGTCACTGGCCGGGGCGTTCTTAAACATGTGGGCAATAAGTTCGTCCCACGGGCCTGTGTTGCCTTTAACGGGCGGCTGGCCCGTATCTCGCCAAATGTTATAGGCTCCTCCGTCAGTCAACTGAGGCTGGCCCGGCAGGTATATCCTTCCATGCACCGTGAACCGAGTTTTGGAAGCCAGCCAACGGGGAGCGTCAGCGACTATGAATGGAGCGCCTTTTTCTCCCTTGGCATTTATATGATAGTCGGCATGAGTCCAGTCGGCATAGTATGCGCCTGTGAAATCCTTCGGCTTAATAAGCTCGCCGTCCGCCAAGCGCACCACATTTCCCTTACCCGGCCCGTCCCAGACAAAAGCCACCTCCTCATTTAACTGGTAGAGATTAAGGCTGCCCTCCTCAGGCACGGCCCGCATTACTAGGGTCTCAAAAGCGGCTGGTCCGTGGGCCAGAATAAAGTCATCGATACCCTGCTTACTACCGTCTACGGCGGCGGGCAAGGCGACGTCGCGCACCAGGGCACCGCGCGCCGTTAGAGCGACGGCCAGGCGACTGGCCGCTAACTGCACCAATGGCTTTTGGGCTCGGTCGCTATCGAAGCAGATATAAACGTCGCGGCCCTTCCAAACAAACTCTTCCAAAATTGGCAGCAAAGGCTGCGCGTGCTTTTTGCTAGACCAACTAAATACGCCGCCTAGTCCTAAGGTAGTCATGCCGTTAGCACATGCGCACGCAGCCTTGAGTTCGCCCTCAGTTATGATAAGCGGCTGCACCGGGTCAGCCATTAAGTCCTTCCAAGGGGAGGACGTAAGCGGAGGCATGTAGACGTGCAACTCACTACCAGCTGCCTGTACATACCGCAGCGGTTTAGCGGGAGTAGCTATGGAGGCGAAACCCTTGCTGGGTCGGCTCTCCGGCCAGAATCTGTACCGCCAGAACTTACCTGGTTTCCCAGTGGGAGTGAAATAGGGAATCTGAAACCCGGCCCAGGCGGGACTGACACCAGCTTTAATGGCGGCGGTTTCAGTCATTGGTTGCAAAAGTAAAAGTTTAGCGTGCCGCTCAGTTAGACAGCTAGAGCGCAGCTTCTCCAGCATGGACAGGCGTACTTCCTGCAGTGATAGCATTACTCTCCAGATGTGACTCAAAATTATCCATGCCCATAATCAATAAAGTTTCCACGGCGCGACTGAAATTTAGCGGTTTAGAAGGGGTAAATTTGCGAGACCGCAAGGCCGCTTTGTTCGCTTTTTTGATACTTCGCACGGTTTCCTTATTCTTAGCTTTCAGAGCTAGCTGCGCTGCGTAGTACGCTTCTGCGCAGGTATTTCCTACATGCCTGATGGCTCTTTGCAAACCCTCTGGGGCGTAGATTCCCACAGGTTGACGGAGCGCAGCATATAAGGGTGGGTAATCTTGTGGCAAAAGATTGAACGCATCCAGCACCGGGACGTCTTGTAATTGTGGCGGTCTCGCCCCCTGTGCGGCGTCCGACTGGTGCTTGCAAAGTTTCTGTACCACGCCGTCTAAGCGCACTTGCGTCTCCATGCTCAGAGTGAACGCCCTTATAGATCGACTCATCAAACCTCCAGCGGCGGTCCGCTGCGAAAATATAAAGTGTACGTTTATTATAACCCCATGGGCGGTTACCGCGCTTCTCCGGGCGTGCGGTGGCAAATAACTTCTAAGTGGTGCGCGGCTCAAAACTGATCTAAGAATAAATATATCAACGACTTGCGACGTATTTTTGAATAACTTTTAACTTTTCCAAGTTGGCGATAAAATTGCGCCTAGAGGCGACGATAAAGTTAAATTCATTATTATTTATAATACGTTTTTATTTTATTGCCTCATAAGGCATTATTTATATAGTAGTTCAATAGTTAATAGTTATTAAAAGACTTATATATATAAAAATAAAGGACTTAAATACAACTGGGATTGAACTACTATATGTATAAAGACAACTTACAACCTAAAGAATGAGGAACTTAGGGCCGTTTACGCCGCCGACACCAATTATCTTCCCCGTAGGCCGGTTCGGCGGGTTATAATAAAACCTGCGGTGGTGGTTCTGAGCAATTGCAAGAAAGCGGCGCTGGGTTGGGAAGACAAGTGCTGCGGAAGGTCCCAGAGAGCAACCTGGGCGTTCACCTCGGAACGAGATCTCGGGGGCGCTTCCCGGACACGTAGGGCGGAGCCATTGCCGAATGTCCGTTGATGTCTGTCTGCTTTCCACTGAGGAAGCATCTCGATTTGAGAATTGGGGTATCTGGCCCGAATGTAAAATGCATCATCATGCAAAACTACGTGAAGCAAAACAAGGAATTGCTGAAGATGCTTTTCGCTGGGTCGGCGGGGCCGATACAAAAGTGCCTGGGTTCGTCACGATGATTACTCCAGTAAGTGAGACGAATGGTTGGGTGCCAGTTCCCTGCCATCGTGAAGATGGAGTTTTACTTGTGGGAATGAGAACGTGGGGCAACGTAAAAAGAAGTTGATGATTTGTCGGGGTATAGCGCAGTCTGGTAGCGCATTCGGCCTGGGACCGAAGGGTCGGTGGTTCAAATCCATCTGCCCCGACCAAAGTTTGAGCGTGGCTGGTGCTGCAGAATTATTGCAGCTATGCCCGACCCGCAAGACGCTTTATGTATAGAGTCTCCGATAAAGCGTCTTGCGATAAGTTTGCGTAGTATAGTGCGCAGCATTTGGAAGGGCGCTAGGTAGACATGGGGTTTGGACTAGAATGCTACTTCTAATAGTTCAATCCTTGCAGGTTCAAATCCTGTTGGGCTATGCAATGTAGTTTGTGAGCTTCGCAGTGAACAGCGAGGCGCGGCAGGACCACCAACCTTCCTGCGGAGCGCGCTAAATGTTCACGTCCGGCTTGATGAGTTACGCGGTGCCCTTTCCCACTGCGTAGCTCTCGCTGGAAAGTACTGATGCCGTTCGCCAACCAGCGGGCGGCATTTTTATTGCGTTCAGGGAGCGGAAACTGAGTACGCAGTACGGTCTTTACAGACCGGCTGGGGAAATCCCTTCTGCGAGGTCCGTCACGGTGCGACGCGGCAAGCGCGTCATTTATTGTTAGGAGAACTATAATGGCAACCGCTAAGAAGCAGACTAAGGGTGCCCAGCCCTCTGCTGCGGTGCCGGTTAAGAAACTAACTCGTAAAGAGAAGCACGTCATTAACTCAGCTAGGGCCAAGAAAATACAGCACGAGGCGCACGAAGAAGTTAAGGCCATGATTGCTGAGCGAGTGAGTGGGTATGAGCTAAAACCCATGGAACTGCGGGGAAAAGACGACCCAAGTCTGCCTACTGATAAAGGCACTAAGATAGGTCGCCCCAGTGTTTTGTATACTAAGGCTCTGGATGAACGACTCTTTGAATTACTATGCGTTGGTACGTCGTTGGATAACATTAGCAACATAAAAGGAACGCCGGGATTAGGCACAATGATTAGGTGGCTCTCCGACGACACGCACAAGTTCTCTAAGACCTATACGCGTGCGCGTGCTCTAGTTATACCCCTTTATGAAGATCGTGCATTAGCTGCCGCGTTGACGCCCGTTAAGGCTACGGTAACTATGCACGGCCAAAGGGTTTTGCCAGACGGTACTGTAAAGGACATTGTTGAGACCCGTGAGTCTGACAACGTAGAACGCGCCAAGTTGATGCTCACTGGCTATCAGTGGGCGCTTGGTTGGATGGTTCCTAAGAAGCATGGTCGTCAGGCCGATGTAACTAGTGGGCAACCTAACGAGCAGCTTACTGCGTTGTTCAATTCGTTGAAGTCTGGCCCGGCAGAGCCACAAGATGACTAAGATTTCAGGGATAGGGATTGCAACCCGACAAGCGTAGCATCACTCACTACGTTTCCCTGAAGTAATTTGAGTGTGTAAGGAGTGATGCTAGTGGAAAAGTTTCGTGTCGGTTTGATTTACAAAGTTACAAACAAATTGAGCAAGAAAGCCTACGTTGGCAAGACCGTTAAAACTAAGGTTCAAAGATGGGCCGAGCACGTTTATGCAGCTATGCATGGAATTCTAAGTCTAACGCAGAGAAAGAAAAGATAGCACGTAAGCGTTCGGTGAGCCTAGTTAAATATTTTGATAGTGTGGGGCGTAAACCTGCGCCTGTGTATAAGAGGTCGGCGGAAGTACGTGCTAGAATGGGCGCGGCGAGAAAGCGCGCCTGGGCCCGAGAAAAGAGCACGGCATGACTGAAATTATAGTAAAGCCTTTCGGTAAAAAAGCGCACGACTTCATTATGCGGAGGCCTCAGGACGATAAGCGTTATACGGTGCTGGAAGGGTCTGTAAGATCGTCCAAGACGATGGCAACGGTAGTTAAAACTATTGTGCAATACAGTAACTGGGACGTGCCGGGTAAGCGTTTTATTGGCGGGGTTAGTAAGGACTCTGTCATGCGTAACATGTTACTTGATTTGTTCTCTATTGCCGGGCGCGATGCTTATTCTTACAACCTAGCCACAGGAGAACTTTTTTTATTTGGTAGACAGTATTTCGTAGTTGGAGCGCGGGATGAGGCCGCATACAAGAAAATTCTTGGCGCTACCATTGGGTTGTTCATCGGCGATGAGATTGTAGAGTTCCCTAAATCGTTCCTATCGCAGGTATGGCTGCGTATGTCTCCTGATCAGGCACGCTTCGTGGGAACTACGAACCCTGGAAATCCTTACTGCTACTTAAAGTCAGAGGTTTTGGACAATCCAGCGTTTAAGCCTGACCTTGAAGATATTCACTTTGAGCTTAGTGATAATCCTAATATAAGCAAGCGCGCTAAGGACGCTATTATTGCTAGCCAAGTAGGT